>VTLG01014220.1_pt1 | contig 15105 bp, 18 predicted proteins | sample 4694571 | NCBI WGS metagenome assembly VTLG01 (sample SAMN12604809, study PRJNA352737) | marine metagenome | biome: ENVO:00000447; feature: ENVO:00000209|ENVO:00000569|ENVO:01000036; material: ENVO:00002151; isolation source: viral sequences binned using virsorter ...
TTCTGAACTTACCATTTAATTATCCAAAGTTTAATTGTGGTGTACCTAATAAAATAGAATTATCTGCTTTTATAACATAAGGCACAACGTCATAATCATTATTTGCAGATGATAAGCTTAAACCACCCGCACCAACACTTTCATAATCTGTTCCTAAAGATACTGTACCCGCAGAACTACTTGAAGGCTGTATAAATATTATAACACCAGTTTGACCAACATTAGATGCTTCTGTAGATGGATTTGCTAAAGAATTGCTTCCGCTTGATAATGTTAAAATAAAATTTTGATATGTGTCAAAATCTAATGTTAAATTTGTTCCAGTAAAAACAGCGGGAACACCCGCTTTTCCTAAAACAATTCTTCCAGTTCCATTAGGTGTTAAAGTTATATCTCCATTTGCTCCGTCTGCAATGGTTATATTTCCAGAGTTTGTACCAGAATTAGTATTTAAAATTAAATCACCAGTACCATTTGTTGTAATTGTAGCATTTGCATTATTATCTCCAACTTGAACTGTGTCTGCTTGTAAAGTTACATCACCAGTTCCATTAGGAACAATATCAATATTAGCATTAGATGTTGATACAATATCATTTCCATTTACATCTAAATTTCCACCTAATTGTGGTGAGGTATCTCCAGATAAACTTGTAGATGAATCTGATACATTTACTGTATTTGCTGTAGTGTTAAATGTTGCAAAAGTAATATCATCACTTCCATCAAAAAACTTTAATATTGGTGCTGTTGCAGTTGTGGTATCTAACCAAAATGTTCCACTTACTGCTGATGATGGTCTTGATGAACCAGAGTTCATTGTATTAATCGCACCTAAAACAGTATTCAAATCACTTCTAAATGATGGAAACGATTGATTTGCTATTGTAAAATCTGTTGCTTGTGCCATATTTTTTTCTCCTTAAAATCCTTTAGCAATAAAATCAAAAGTTTTAGAAACTCCTGTATTAGAACTATTAAAAAAGGCAACATCAAATCCATTTATTGTTTTATTTGATACTGTAAAATAATCGCCAGTTGCCATACCTTGTCCAGTTATCCCTACTGCAAAATTACCACTTTTGAATGGGTTTGTAAATGTAACAGATTTAGTTCCAGTTCCAGAAACAATATCATTACCACTAAATATTCTATCTTTCATATCAACTGTAACTGAAACTTCTGATACAACTGGTGTTGTTGCCGAATCTCTTGATATTAAAACAACCTTAAATTTAAAATATCTTGCTTCATATTCACCAATAACAAAACCTCTAAAATCTGTATAAGTAACATTGTCATCACTTGTTGCTATTTCTATATGAGCATTTTGATTTACTGGGGCATCTCCATCAAAGTTTGAACTTGCATCATCAAAGTTTCCACTTCTATTATCAAATAAATCATCTGGATTATCAGCGGTTTGAGTGATTGATGCAGTTATTCTTGCAGTATGCTTTGCACCTATATCAATTACATCTGCAAACTCATAACTTCCACTTGATAAAAAATCAGCGTTACTTGCACCAGAATCAAAAAATCTTACTGTTTCATCATCAAAATTTCCACTTGCTGAATCGAATAATTCTGATGAATCTAATTCTATTGCACCATCAACTAAAACTGTATCTGTAAATGTACCACCAAATGTTGGGTGTTCTGATTGTGTTGCAACAGCATTAAAATTTAAAGCACTTGTAACATTTGAAATAATAGCTGTGGCATTTGGACTAACATTACCAATTTTATCAACTGCTTTTATCAAATATGTTCCTTGCCTTGCGGGAACAGTGATTGAAGTAGCGGGTCTTGATATTTTTTCGACTAAGGCAACGCTGTTCAACCAATCTGCTGTACCATCAACTTTTTCAGAAAATCTTAAATTATAAAAAGCTAAATCTAAATCACCTACAGCTTCCCAAGATAAATGAGCTTCTTCACCAGATATATTGCATGACAAATCTGTTACATCTGAAGGTGGTGCTGTTGCTCCAATTATTGTTCTTGATGCAGAAACATAGGTTGAAGAAACACCCAAACTATTTACTGCTTTTACTCTCACATTGTAGGTGGATTGGTCTATAACATTTAATACCCTATGTGTTAATCCAGAACCTTGGGCATATATAATAAAATCTGATTCAGTACTTAATTTATATTCAACTTGAAAAAAATCTACAAATTGATCTGGACTTGCACCAATCGTAATATCTAAAGCAACAATAACTGTACCATCATTATATTGTATTAGTTGATCTGATAATGTAACACTTGCGGGGGGTTGTACTGTAAAAGGGTTTGGTAAGGTTGTGTTTGGTATAGAAGCAACTTCTTGTTGTGTTCCAAATGTATAAAAACTATCTTGATGTTCTGTGCATTGTAAGTTTACTGTATGATCTGCATTTATGGTAATTCCTTGTACTCTAAAAGGTTTTGCTGAAAAACTTGGTGTAGCATGGGTTATATTTACAATATCACCAATAGATAAATCAAGTGCTGTTGCATCTGCTCTAAGGGAAACATCTAAACTTGATCTTGACCTTCTTAAAATTATTTCTGCCATTTCTTGAGCTTGATAAGGACTTGATAGCATTGAAAAATCGAACCTACCTTCTAATAATAAACCGCCATCTGCTGTTTTCATATTAGCGTGTTGATCTGCACTAGCTAAACCAGTTTCATCTACTGGTGGGAATTGTGCTGTATCTGATTGATAACTTTTACTTGGGTTTATAAATGTTACTATAACCCTGTTATATCTTGAATTTTTACTTTTACTTTGAATATTAATACCACCAATAATATTATCTTCTGTAAGAGTTATTGATGCACTCCCAGTTCCTTCAACTAAAATATTATATTTACCACCAGTAAAATTTAAATATGCTCTTGAACCCCTTATAAAATCTTTTACATTATCTATTGCTTTTTTTGATGTATCAACAACTGTATGACTATCAATCAAATCAATTGCACTTGCTCCAGAAAAGGGTGTAATATCAGTATCGCAAACATCACCCGCTGTTTGCCAATCAGCAAAATTACTATCAAAATAGCTATTTGGTATACCCATTCCAAATCTTTCGTTTCTTAAATAATCTAAAAGTTGGTAGATTGGATTATCAGAATACTCCCAAGTTGAACTTGTATCTGCTCTATGACTTCCAGAACCTCCAGTTATGCTTCCATCTAAATTTGGGTTATATACTTTTTTTCCCTGTACAACCGCTTGTACAGTTGGCAGACCTCCAAATTTATCTTGATTCCATTCAAATCTAATTGCTAAATATGCTAATCCTCGCAACCTATGGTTACTTGTCCACGAACTTAATGTTGATAATAAACTTGATGCAGTTTGTGTATCAGAACCAAAATGTGGCTCTACTGTAATTAAACTTGAACCATCATAAAAATTAGCATCACTACTTGCAACAGTAACTTGAGTATTATCTGCTAAATCACCAGTAAATGTAACTTGATTATCATTGACTTCTATTGACGTAATGTCATTTATTTCGCCCTCACTTAGCACAATAGCCATATATAAATATTGATTATCAGTTCCAGAGGTTTCTAAAAAAACTACACTTCCACCAACTTTTCTTGTGCCATAAACAATAGGAATATGAGCATTAGCATTAAATTTATTTACTAAAACACCCCTTGCATTTTGATCGGCTTGATTTTGTGAAAAATCTGGAATATCAACTTCTGGTGTTAAGAAACCTATTGCAGATTCAACAACATCAACAACGATATCAACAACACCATCAAAGACATCAGATAAAAATTTACCAATAGATTTAAACATTACAACCTACCCCATCTAATATCTCGAACAGTAAGTGCAGAAAATTCCATACCTTTATCACCAGAAAAAAATCTTTGTTGTGAATTATCGGTTGTTACCCTTCCACTTGTTTTACTAAAATTTGCCCAATGTGAAGTAATAACTAAATTTAGTGTAGCTGTACTTGTATTATCGCTAATCTTATATTCATCTACTGTTCCATAAAACAACAAAAAAGGGTCTGATATTAATGCTCTATTTGTATCTAAAAAACCTCTATAAATATGAACATCATCATTTATAATATTTTCGTTCAATACAACTGAAACATAAGTTTGATCTACCGCAGATAAACTTATTGTAAGACTATTTTTTGAAGGTGAATTTGTCTCATTGACACCACTTATTGCCCTCAAATGTCCATTTGATAAATAAGTTCTTGAGCTTCCAGAAACACTTGATGTTATATCAAAACTAGCATTAGTTAAATAAATTGGTGTACCAAATCCAAATTCTATCAATAATACTGGGTCTATATTGCCTGTAGCTAGTTCTGTTTTTACTGCACTTGATAAACCTCTAGCCATTTACAAACTTTCTATAACATCAAACTCATAATTAAAAAGTAAATTTCCATCTTTGTCATTTTGCCCTGTGGCAAATTCTTGAACATCACTTGATAGATGAACTGTAAAAGGTACTGAATCATAAGCAACAGAACTATTATCAGCTAATGCTTCTCTCAATGGCGGCTCTATAGTTATTGTAGAAGCGTTACTTGATGATGTTGCATCTTCTACCACCATATAAACTTTACTGTGTGCAAACTTGATAAAATCACCCGCTTTTAGCCTACCCGCACCATCACCCGCAAAACCATCTATTGCTATGGTTGTGTCTGCAACTGCATGACTACCATTGACTAATAATGTGCCTGTTTCATTTCCCTGTGCATTTAAATAGCTTGGGAATGTTACAGTAAAGTTTTCTTTTGTATTTCTTTGTTTCATAATAAATGCCATAACTGGGGCAAATTCTGCTCTAGTCATAGGTGGATAAGATACTGTAAAACCAAATCTTTGCCCCTGTACTTGCCTTCTAAAGGTCTTACCGCTGTCTGTTTCACTAAGTAAAGTCTTTTGGTTATTCTTGACATTAATAGCTGTAAAATTAGTTTTTGGTAATGCTCCACTCATACTATCGCCATTTTACCCTTTTCATTTACTGCTTGATTTATAATATTAACAATAACACCTCTACTATTTACAAGTAATTCATTAAATCCTCTAGCATCAACAGTATTTATATTGAAATTTACTGTTACGTTTTTACTCACTCCAAGTTTATCATTTGGAACTATTGTTCCCGCTTGATCTGGTACAAATAATTCTGCACCTTTTTCACCAACAATACTTGGTTGTCCTATTGGCGGTCTACCACCTTTTTCAAAACCTTTAATTTTATTTATCAATGATGCACCAAAAGCTAATGCACCGCCTACAGCAAGAATATTGAATGGGAATGGTATTGATGCAAAAGTTTTCATAGCACCCTCATATAGACTTATAAATGCTTTCTTTAGTGCATCTGCTTTAAATAATGCCATTGACTTTTTAAATGCCATTTGTACCGCTTCACCAATTAACATTTCAATAAATGATCTGACAACAAACTTTCCTAAATCTGCAAAATTTAATTTACCTGTCATCACAAAATCTGTAAGTGCTGTTTTAAGTTTTCCAAAACTTGCTTTACCAATATCTTCTATTTGTTTGAAACCAGATTTTTGTTTATCAACTGCTTCCATAAAACCTTTTGTGAATGAGTCATAAACTTGTGATAACATTCCAACTTCTTCTTTTTGTTGGGATAATTTTACTGTCATTTCTTCTAAAGGTACTGCAAAAACAGCATCTCTTAAATTATTCATTGTATTTGTTATAGCTTTTAATTTTTCATCATCATCTTCTACTGTTTTTGCAAATGCTTTCATTTCCATTATTAAAGATGTAACTTCTGCATTTAGAACTTGAAAAGCATCTGTACCTTTATTTTTCATAGTTTCTAGTTGCAAAGTTAAAACTTCTGCTTCTGCTTTAAAATCCTCTAAACCTTTAGGTTTTTCAAAAAGTTTAAAAAATTTATCTAAATTGTCAGTAGCTTCAGCAAGAGCAATACCTAACCCCGCTATTATTCCAATAATTGTTGTTTTAGATAATTTAGAAAACGCTACCATTGCTAATCTAGCTTTGCCTATTCCAACTGCTAAACCTAAAAATGCCTTTGTAATTTTAAAAACTACAATTCCCATTCCAATAGCTTTTAGCGTTTCGAAATTATCGCTTAGAAATCTAACAGCATTACCCGCAAATATAACTGCATCTGATAATCCTTTACCTACTGCTCTAGCAACTTTTTGAATTGTATCTTCATTATCTTCAAGTGCTTTATCTAATGCACCAAATTCTTGCTTTAATCCTATAAAAAAATTTTCTGCTACAACCTTTTGAAAATTAAAGAATTTATCACCAATCATTGAAAGTCTACCTTCTAATGTATTAGCTAAATCACTTGTAGCATTTGCAAACCTTCCATTAGAACCAAAAACTCTTTCAAATGCTTCTGCTGTTTCTTCTGCTGTTACTGTTGCACCCGCTTTGAAACCTAATAAATCCCTAACACCTCTTTCTCTAAATATGTCTGCACTAGCAACACCCGCTGAAAATGATCTTTGTATTTGTTCTGCTGTAGTTCTAAAATCCAAACCTGTAACAGTAGCAACCCTACCAGTTATCTCTAACATTTTTTGTAATTCATCTGCATTTTTAGAAACTACAGCAAGGTTACCCGCACCTTGTTGGATTTGCTCCAAACTGAAAGGTACTTTTGATGCAAATTTAGCCATAGTATCAAAGGCTTTTGCACCTTCTTCTGCACTATTAAATAAAAATTTTAATCTTATTTGTAATGATTCAATTTGCTTACCAACATCAACAAATGATTTGATAGCAACCCCCGCACCTAATCCAATAAGTGCATTTTTTAAATTAAATACTGAATTTTTTAGACCATCTACCCCTTTTGTGGCTGACTGCATAGCTTGGCGGGTTTTGTCCTTCGCTATAATATCTATATTTACATTTTTTGTTGCCACTATCTTTGTGCCTTTGCTAGTCGTTCTTGTCTTTCTCTTTCCTCATGTTGGATTTGAAAGTATGCTAACCACATATTAAACTCCTCAACAGACATTTGCAATATTTCGGAAACTGACTTATTAAGTTTTTCTGCTAAACCAAATATATTATGTAATTCTACATCATTTTTTAGTTTTTTTTATTATCTTCTATATCTGTATTACCAGTACCCATAATCTTAGTAGCAACATCTGCAATTACATTTGTATCAGCTTTAGTTTTGAAGGCTAAGATATGGGTAGCGTTAAACATTTTATCACCATCTTTTGTCAATGCTTTTTCAATAATAACATCAATAAGAACTATCAAATCTGTATTTGTAGCACCTTTGAAAATCTTTTGTTTTTCAAGCATATTAAAAGGTTTGCAATAAATAGCTTTATCGCCTACTAAACCCCATTCTGGAACTTCAATTATTTGTGTGTCAAGCTGACTAAAATGATCTCTGATACCATCAAAGTAATCAATTTTTTGATCTGACATTAGACTATACTGTGCCTATTGTAAGACCGCCAGTTCCTTGTCCAGTTACAGTTCTTGTAATAACACCATCTAAAGGTACACTTACTGACATTCCAGTAACAATACCTGTTCCAGAAAACTTTCTATCTCCAGATTCATTACCTTCTGGTAAAAATGCAAAAGTTAGTTCTGCACCTTGAACCATAGTTGTTTGTCCACTATCAGTTTCATCAAAGTTCATGTCTATTGAAAAAGTAAAAGTACCCCTTCCGACTAAGAATGATTTCATTGAATCACCTAATGCTGTGTCTTCAACAACGTCATGTGTAGTATCTACTGTGAAACCTGTTGCATTATTAAGTGTAGTACCGCCAATAGTGATAACACCTTCTTTCCCATGATGTGTAGCCATTTAGACCTCCTTTTCTTCTTTGGGTTTTTCAGTTTTTTTGGCAACTGATTTTTCATTAACCATTTTAAAACCATTTTTTTCAAAATGATCTATATGATCTTCTGAACATTTTACAATGGTTTCGCCTTTTTTCATAGTAACATTTTTAGCCATTATGCACTCCCTCTAGTAAATTCATAAATTACTCTTGCTGTTATTCTAACACCACCATAAGGATAAATTGTACCTTCATCTGTTGATGCTTCTACTATTTGAGTATCTATTGCATTACCATTTCTAGTTATATCATTATCTAAGGTTTCTTCAACAACTTCTATAATTTGATTTCTGACAGTATCTATATTTGTATCTGTGCCTTTTCCAAAAGCAACAATAAGAAAATCTATTGTACCCCTGTAAGAACCCGCACCTGTATCGCCTATGCTTCCTACTTCCCTTGTTTCATCACCAGATTGCACAAATAAAGCGGGAAACTGTGCATCACTTAATTCTTCAACTTCAAAAGGTTCTCTAGTAATTTTCTTAAACTCGATAGGACTTGTAACAGCATCAAGTTTAGTGATTATATCACTAGCTATATTTTCTCTTTTGCTCATATTCTCATTTCTTTAAAATAAAATTTTGCAAATTCTGCTCTTAATTTATCTTCTTCTTTATCGCCTATAGAAAAAAATGGTCTTGTAATTCTACGTTTACCAACACCTAATGTATCGTGATAACTAGCAATCTTTGCTCTTTCCATATTTGTAAACAATAATGTGCTTTTTAAACCACCTGTCCTAAAATCTAAACTTCTAAACATCTTACCTGTATCGGTTAGGTCTACAAATCCTGTTTGTCTACCACGCTTTTTTCGGCTTCTGATAGTGCCTTTTGCATATCCTCGCATTTTGCCACCATCTGGTAGTTTACCCGCCTGTGTACGCTTTGTAATCATAAGGATAGCCATATTAGAAACCCTTTTCAAACCCTTAGATATAACAGATTTTTGTTTACTACTTAATTTTTTTAAAAATTTAGTTATTTCAATAGAATTTACATCAACTTTGACATCTACTGCCATTATCTGACTAACCTTAGAAAATGTATTGGTTCTTTCTCGGAATCGCTGACTGTACCTCCACCGTCTTCGTCGTATTCCACCCCATCTCTTAGAATAGCTTGAAATTCTTCTTCATATCTTTCCCTATAGAAATCTATCTGAACTTGAAATGTATCTTTGCCTTCGCCTGTATCTGGATCACGCCACTTTGTCAATTGTGGATAAATATATTTCCATAAAGCTAAATAAACTACAGATAATTCCCATTGTGAGGGTGTAAGTTTACTGTTTGTCATTTCAACAGATGTTACTTTGGTAATATCTTTATAACGAACTGTGTGCCTGTATCTTTCCCACCATTCTTCACGAATACGTCTAAGAACATCATTTTCAGCAAATTGTATTTGATCTACAAAAGTTGTAATTCCAAAACCTAGAATATCTGGTTGAATTTTTTGTAAATGTGTATTTTGAACACTAAAAACTGTTGATGACATTATTCAGCCTTTTTTGTTTCTGTTTTCTTAGGTGCTTCTTCTTTTACCCATTCATTATCTTTTTTGGGTTCTTCTTTAGGTTTTTCTGCTTTTGGTTCTGGCTGTGGCTTGGGTTTTGGTTTTGGCTGTGCTTTTGGTTTGCCATCATCAAGTTTCCAACCTCTTAAATTCCAAATGTTGATATTGTTTTCATAATCAACTTTACGTCTTTCTATAACTCTATCGCCTTTTACAAGTTTGACCATATCCATAATTACTATTCCTTATTAAAAAGGGGTGGTTTCCCACCCCATAAGTTTTAGTTAGCTAGTGTGTCTGCTGTTAACTTAACACCATAGCTGTCATGGATTTCACTTACTCCATAAACTGCTGTAGCTACGATTTCATCTGCTCTTAATGAAGCATCTCTTTGTGATTCAATCTTGAGGTCTTGCATCATTGCTAAAGCAAGTGCATCTTGTGAGAATACACCACCAATAGAGTCATCTGAACCATCTACAGAAATATTTGAAGATTCAAAAATCTGAACTCCCGCTATTGTTCCAACAAAACCAGTTCTCATAGCTTCGTTTGAAAGTTCTGTATCTCTACCCACAAATGTGTTTGTTAAAGACTTTTTAACATTGAAAATTTGCTTTGGGTGAAATACCCCATAATAAGGGGCGGGTGCATTTGCTGTTCTTAAATCAGCAACCGCTTCAAATACGTCTGCAACTGTAAGTTCATTACCAGCACCACCCGCACGTTCTGTTGAAAAACCTGTGAATAATGCTGATAAGTCTGCATCTATTTTTCTTGCAATAGCTTCACCAAATAACCTACCAATATCACCCGCAACATTTCTTGATGCTGAGTTTCTTGCTAAATCTGTTAGTGTTGTCATGATACCAACTTCTGATGCTGTGATAGTTACAGATGTTGGATTAACTGCTGTATTACTTAAATCAGTTGCTTCGTTTACTGCTGATGCTGATACGTTTGCATAAATCGGTACTTCTACTGATTTACCACCACCCGCAATAGTGTAGTTTCTAACTAAGTTTCTCATTATTGATTGCTCACTAGCAACAAATAACGCTTCTGCTACGATTTCGGTGTAGAGTTCCGAAATGGTAGAACTGGTTGTTTCATTTGCCATTTTTTACTCCTATAAATAAAACAAGTTATGGGTTTGCATTAATAACTCTAGGTTGGGAATCTCTTTGCTTCTTATATTCAGCATACTTTTTCCTATCCTCTGGGTTATTAAAATTTAACTCACTCAAATTCAAAGGCTTATTGAGTTCTTGCCTATCCACATTTGACACCGAACCAGAACCACTAGGGGTTGCTGAAACAAAGTGCGGGTTTTGTGTTAAGAACTCTTGAACTAATTCATCTGTAGTCAAAAGTTCCCCCTGTTTATTATATCTAGCAATTCCATTCTTATCAAGAATTTCAACATTACCAGTTTCATTTAGCTTAATATCATTTTTCAAAAGATCAACAACTTGTGAAGCATTTATTGCTTTATGTTTTGATGCAGATTCTAATAATGATTTATTTATCTTAATATCTCTAAGTTGATTTTCTAATTCTGATTTTTCTTTTTGATGTTCTTGGGTTCTGGTTCTTAGTATTTCTTCAAACTCACCCTTTTGAATACGTTGCTTTTCTTCTGCTTCTTTTTGTGTCTTTACAGCATTGATAGCTACGTCAATATCATCTACACCTAATTTTTTAAACATTGAACCTCGTTCTTTAGCTAATCGTCTTTCAACAATATTATTGACTTCGTCTTGGGTAAATGTTTGTGCCTGTGGTGTTTCTTGTACCTGTGGTGCTTCTTCTTCTTTTGTTTCAGTAGTTTGTTCTACTTGATTTTCTTCTGCCATTTCTTACTCCTATATATCCCAGTTTGGGTCTGTTGGAATCCAAGTGTGTCGGCATCTATAACCACCTCTAACAATAAATGGGTCACCAGTTGATTTTCCTTGCCAACCTTGATTATTCCAAATATCCCGAATTTCTTTTTCGGTTAATGTCCTATTTAGCATATTCTGGCAAAAAGGTCTACTATCCCTTACAAGCGTACCAGTATATGTAAAATGATTTAATCCAGACTCTTTTGCTTTTGCCACTGTAAACTGACCATGAAACTGCATTACTGAATCATGTGCTATTTGACTTGCATAACGTCTTAGGTTGTTTCCCGCCCTATCAGAAGCATATTGAGTATGTAACTTTCTTACTGCTTCCTCGACTTCTACCCTTTTTGCATTATCAAATTTATTTTCGTTAATAAAATCAACTAATTCATTTATTTCCCTAGTGTTTGACTTTTTGTAAACACCATTGATATGTGATCTGATATTACTAACCATATCTTCAAATGGTCTACCCGCTATTGTGCTTTGGTAAACTTCATCATTTATTACTTTTAGAAATCTTTCAGCTATATCTTCAAAACCGCTAAATGATTGATATTTAAGGGCATTTATGGTTTGCAAATCAACTTCGGTAAGACTTTTGAATTTTGCGGGTATTGGCATTTTACCAAATGTATCTAATACCTCTTTTGCAATCTTATTATATTCTTCGTTTATAATTACATCTGCTTCTTCTAGGAATGAAGTTTGTATTAGATTTCTTATTCTTGGCTGTAATTGTATTGCTAGTCTTTGTGATACAAGTTGACCTTTTGTTGCCCTTGTAACTTCTTTTACAACATCTTCTTCTAGCTTGTATAAAACATTGATTATACGTTCTTCATGCTGATCTGCTAATTTTTCTAAAATTCTGGACATTATAATGGAAAATCTTTTTTCCATGCTTTTATTGACCAGAAAGCGGGTGATAAAGACTTTTGCCCTTTTACTTCTTTTAGAACACCACCCATTCTAGCTAAGAATGATCTTTGTCTAGCGGGTATGTTTTTTTTAATAGACATACCTCTAGCACCAAAAGTAACTTTTTTTATTTTGCCAGTAGCTTTGTTTTTGACGTAAACACCAAACTTTTTTCTCTTAGATTCTGCTGTTGACAGCCTAAAAGGTTTATTAAGTTTTACTTCTTTTCCTCTGTATTTAGCCATTGCCTATCATCTAATCTTTCGTTTGTTATCATTCCACAAGCTACACACTTATAAACATCTTTCAACTCGGTTTTTTTAAGTGCCACCTTGCACCTAATACAAAATTTAGTTTTTTCTTTGTCCATATAATCATTTCTTTTTTCTGTTTCTCTTTTGTGCAGTTCGGATTATTTCTTTATCGAATGTTGCCCTTGCACCTAATTTTATTAGTTTATTTACTCTAGCCATAGCCCACGCTGACATAGGTATTCTTGGTCTACTCCCCGCACCCAAAAATGCACCTTGACCTTTACGATAACTTCGTTTCAAGTCTGTAATATTAAATAATTTAGATTTTTTTGCTTTTGCTCTAAGTGTTGCAACAACTTTAGCTGATAAAGGTTTTCTTCTTACTGCCATTATGCCCTGTTCCTTCGCCTTAATAATGCCAATGGTATTTTTGCACCAGACCTATATAAAGCACTTACTTGCTTCAATAAGTTTGCTCTAGCATTTCTTTTTGCACCTTTTAGACCAGATAGATATTTTTTTGGAATACCTGTTTGTTTGTCTTTAGGAACTAATCTACGCTTCTTCTTCTTCCTCGCCAACTGTTTGTCCTTCTACTTCTGTTGTTGTAAATTGACCTCTAACTGTTCTGGTATTGTCAATTTCTTCATTTATAGATTTTATCATTTCAGAATCATCAATTACAGCTTGTGCTATTTGTTTATCTAATTCTTTGTTAAATGTTTCTGACTTTATGCCACTTGCTTTTGCCATTTGTAGATATTGTAAATCATTCGCCCAATCTCTAATATCAAATGTATCTGGATAATTTATAGAACCATCAAACTGCTTATCTTGCCACATAGCAAACAAACCCCATATTTGTTCTTCGGCATTTTCTAAATAATCTGCTTTTTCTGATAATCTAGCGTTTAATAATTGAAATTCTGTTTGTAATGCTATCCCACTAGCTATCTGATTACCAGTTGCCCTTACAGAACCCATATGGGTTATTCTATCAATGGCATCTACTTTGTTTTGAATACATTTCATAATACCATCTAAGTTTTGTCCGCTTGGTTGTATTATGTAAGGTTTTAAACTTGCATCTAAATCTTCTGGAACTTCTATAATTGCACCAGCACCAGCACTAGCTTCAACATTAGGTGTTTTAACCAAACTTGGGTGGTTTGCTAATCTAATTAACTGTTCTTTTTCTGAATAATCGTTGTATATGGATTGCTGTAGGTAAGCTACATCTGCTAAGTCGCTGATTCCTATAGGTCTTTTAGCACCTCTTAGATTATAAACATTCACTGCGGGTATCTTGCCTATCGGGTTCGGAACTTCTTCAATCAATCTATAATCACCTTTTGAATATTCTTCTTGATATTCCTCTACCTCATAGGTGCTTATTGTTTCTTCTGTAAATACTTTTACTACTGCCCTATCTACATTTATATCCTCAACAACCATCAACATATCCAAATAAAATCTACCACTAGCTGACCTTGCATAGTTCCAGTTAACAACATTTTCTGGTGTATATATTGAAATGTAAGGTCTAATATCTTGTGCTAATTCTTCTGCTCTAGTCTTTGCATTTGATTGCGGTTTATCGACAATTACCCAACAATTACCATAAATACTAGCGTTCATTTGAACCTCTCGCATTATAGTATTAAAGTTTCTACCATCTAAATCTGCATCAACTAAAAATGAAGATAATTGTTCATCACCATCTAAACTTCCATAATCTCTAGTTGGTGGTACTCTCCATAAAAAACTTGTGTATATTTGAACTACGTTTTTGCAATGATTATCAACTGGGGTATGTCTTATTCTAGCATCATATTCCTCTGGTGATTCTAAAACATATCTGTGCAAGTAATATCCATTTTTATAGTCATTACCACCTAAATAACTGCGAATGAAAAATTCCCAGTTACCTATGTTCTTATCCCAAAGTTCATGTTTGCTTGTTAGTGTTTCCCTGTTCATCAACTCCACCTTTTAGGTTGGCTTGGTGCAAAATTCCTTCTAAGCGGAAAATTATACTCTACTAAATAACCTAGAGCATCATTCATATGGTCGTAACCACTATCTTTATCTGGAATATGTGTACCTTCCTTGTAAATCTGTCTTTCTATGCTTTTGATCGCATTTTTACAGAATTTAACAATAAATAAGCTGTTTTTACCATTTACGTTTTTCAGCTTTGAATTTACTGCATTAATCCTATCCCTTACTAAAGGTGCTGTACTTCTACATCTTACATCAAAACCATTATTTTTCAATATAGCTAAATCAGTTAATCCACCCGCAGAAGTTTTTCTTTGTCTTGCTGATGGGTCTGGATAAACAACTATCTGCTTATTCTTGTATCTGGTTTTAATTTCATCACACATTTCATTCGTATTACTGCTGTATATTTGTACTTCATCTACTACAAAAATTCTATCATTTTCTATAATACATACTACAGCACTCATTGGGTCTACGTTGAAATCTAAACCAATATGTAAAACCCCTGTATTTTTATTATATTTTTCAATTATATTTTTATCTCTACTAAAATTATAATAAATCATTCCAGAATAGTTTACAAATGTAGCTTCGTATTCTTGTTGGAATGTTCTTAAATCTA
>VTLG01016906.1_pt1 | contig 15104 bp, 22 predicted proteins | sample 4694571 | NCBI WGS metagenome assembly VTLG01 (sample SAMN12604809, study PRJNA352737) | marine metagenome | biome: ENVO:00000447; feature: ENVO:00000209|ENVO:00000569|ENVO:01000036; material: ENVO:00002151; isolation source: viral sequences binned using virsorter ...
CTTATATAAAACCACAACACTTTTTCTTGTGGTGTTAGTGTCCGAAACCATCGTTTGTTCCATTTGTCGCTATCTGTAAATCGTTTTCTCATCTTTTTATACTCCTAATAGTTTGTTTAATTGTATTATTCTTTTTCCAAGTTGATATGGGATTTGTGGAACAACTGCATTTCCAAGTCCTTTGACTCTATCGTTATATCTGTCCACTTTTTGGGATAACCCATAAGCCACTCTATCCAGTTGGGGTTCATTTTTAAGGATTTCAAAGGTTTGGATTCTAAATTTTCCATCTCGGTTATCTTGTCTTTCAATATCTTGTTTTGTTCTTCTTTTGGAAGTTGTTTGTGAAGATACATTATCACATCTTGAAGTCTTGCTCCATAAGTCATGTGGGGTTTGTTTTTCTTTCGCAGAATGAATCCCCCTGATTGATTTCTTTCCACTCTTTCTGACTGTTCCCCCATTATGTTTGTTGCTGTTGGTGTCGGATATTTCAGGATTTCTTGTTTGTATAGAACTCTTGTCAGTCCATTTTCCTCGAACCTGGTTCCTATCTTTCCCCTTACAGCTGTGTAATTGTCCCTGAAATCTCTTGCACAAGGTGTCGGATATTTCTTGCCTATAGGCGATAATCCACATTCGTTTTCGGAGGTGTCTTGCTCCAACATCTCTTGCTGATATAACTTGCCATTCTGCATCATACCCTGCTTCGGCAAGGTCGTGCAATACTCTTGATCCTCCTTTATTAGCGAGATTTGCGACATTCTCAATAAAAACCCATCTTGGTCGTAACTCGCAAATAATTCTCCACATTTCAAACCAAAGACCACTCCTTTTCCCATCTAATCCTGCTCCTTTACCTGCTGTGCTAATATCTTGACAAGGAAATCCACCACTAATTATATCAACAGATTCTAAATTATCTTTTCCTATTTCTTGAACATCTCTATAATGTTTTGCATTTGGAAATCTCTTTTGCAGTAATTCATTGCACCAATCATCTATTTCACAAGTCCAGGTGGTTTCTATACCTGCCATTTCAAACCCAAGATCAATGCCACCTATACCACTAAACAAACTTCCATGTTTCATCTTTTTAAATCCTGTAATTTTAGTATTAACTTAAACACTCTCCAACCCCAATTCAAGTCTTTAAGTGTAATTCTGTGTTCTTCGTAGCCTTCGCCCTCTTTATCTAATTTTAATAAGATGGCTTGTTGTATCTTTTTTCCTGTGCTTTCCTGATACATTTGACGATATGCTGCCAACTGAATAATAAATTCGTCATAAACCCCTGAACTGGTTTTGAAATCTAATATGGTTAATTTATTTCCTATGGTGCATATTGCATCACAAGTGCCACCGAATTTATACTTGTCTGATACCATTTTTATTTCGTTTTCGTGGTATGTTGGTTTTCGTTTCTTTTCCCACTCACAATAAGCATAGTATGCTGTTTTGGCTTGTCCTATTTCTTCAGCAGAATAACCATCTAAAGAAACTGATCCACCTTTAATAAATTGCTCTATCATTTCGTGTGCTAATGTGCCTATTCTACCAGCAGTTTTTAATTCTACCATAGAATCTTGTCCTGCCATACATATCTTTCTTGTCCAACCGATTAACACCCCTTTATTCCAACCTAAATGTGCATTAATCAATGTCGTAACTGATTTAACTCTTTCCCCTTTAACCTTATATACTGTGTGTGACATTATTGTATCCTTTTTCTTTAGCCATATTTAACAATTCTTCTTTGGTAAAATACTTGCTTGTTCTATAATCAAAATATCGTTGATCATCTTCTTTTGATTCATATTCTACAAAAGCAATATCATTTACCTTTAGCCAAATTAACACCTTTCTAAAGTTCATTTTATTCTCCTTTAATTTATCATCTACTTTTTTCATGTCAAGATACAATTCTTTGTATTTCTTGTCTTTGAAGATAATATTGTTTTTATTCAACTTTCCTTCAACCCTAATATCCCATGCTGTGTCTTTGTTTTCATATTCAATATCATGCAGACTGTGATTGAATGCTATTTCTTCTTTTTCTATTTCTATTGCTAATTCTCCAACTTTACTCATTTATATCTCCTATCTGATTAAACAACACTTCTTAAATTTTTTACCACTTCCACAAGCACACAATTCATTTCTACCTTGTGTTTTTTTTAGTTTTGATATTTCTGCTTTCCACTCATAGTATTTTTGATAACCCCCAAGTTTACGAATAAATACACCATAGCAATCTGCAACTTCGTTATCAAAAAGTCTATTATCGTCATCTCTAACAATCATTTTTATCCAATTCTTCTTTTAACTCTTGTAACTCTGCTAACAAATTTAAAAAATCTGTAAACTCTAATGTGGCATAAAATCTTGCATTCATTTTAAATACATTAATAGGGATTTTACCTTTTGGGCAATCACCATATATTTGTTCCCACCATTTAGGTATCATTAATTTTTTCTGATCCTTTACTTCAAAATGATAATCAAAAGCTGCACTATCAGGATTAATATCTATTATATCGCCCTTAATAGATAATCCACCTGATTGGGGTGTTCGCCTAACATTCGTTCCTAAATACTTATTAATCAATTTAGCAACTTCTCGTTCTGCTCTTTTACCTTTTTGTTGTGAATTTATTTTACCCATTTTTATCAAAATTATAGTTTTCTATTTCTTCAAGAATTGGTGCAATCTTTTGAAACCCTAATATATGGCTATCAGTTGGAAAGAAATAATCCCAATGTCCACCTTGATTGTTTTTCCAAAAAGCGATTGCCAAAGCCAATTTGCCTGAACTTTTTTTAAAAATTATTGCAGCAGTTAATTCTGTTAGTGGTTTGATCTTTGCTACCTCAAATGTTTCGTTATTATAATTAAATTCTCTTTTAGGGTTAGAAAACAATTCTGCAATTTTTTTTGCAGTTGATTCTAATTTTATAACCCTATCCTTTTTCATTTATAGCCAAAAGTGCAATCTGTTATAATTTGATTGTATTTGTGTAAATAATTCTTCAAATAATGCAGGTGGTATTTTACTTTTTTCGTATGATCCTTTAAGTCCTTGTGTTCCAGTTTGGCTACCTCTTGGTGCTGGTTGATGATGACATTCCCTATTTCCATTTTTACACATTGGTTTTGGTTTCCAAAAATGAAAGTTTGTCCAAATATCTGTTGGCTTCATACGAATATCCCCATAAGAACAATAGGTTACTGTTGCTCTTGCAAAACCCCCAACAACATCTAACTTTCTTAATTTTCCTCTTGGGTTTTCTATAAACCAAAATGCTGGTTGTAGTTCGTTTATAATATCAATGGTTTTTTGAACAATCTTTACACCTAATATAGCTTCTTTGGTTTTTGGTGTGTTGTCTTTATTCCAATGATGACCAATGGAAGCAACTGAAAAGTATGTGCAAGGTGGACTTGCCCAAATAATATCAGGGTATCCATCAAGAATGTCTATTGCTTTCTGCAAATCAAAATCAAATATATCGCATACTTGGTCTATTTTATCAAAATCTTGATTGTCAGTAGTATATGTTTTAAAACCATAAGATTCAGCAACCTTACTAAAACTTCTACTACCTGCAAATAATTCTAATGTTTTCATATTAGGAGAAGGGAAGGGATATAGATGTTAATTAAAGAGATATAATGAAAATAAGAATATCCCTTCCCAAAATGATTTGGGCAGGAAGGAAAAAACCTGCCCTCTTTATTAGAATGGTAAATCATCTGCCTTTATTTCAACAGGTGTATCTACCGATTGTGAACTAACTTGACTTCGGGTATTTATAGGTTTCTGTGGTTGATTTTCACAAGCCTCAACAAAGCCTTTTACACGATGAAAATTATCAACAAACTCATCAGTAGTCCAAGCACAATCAAAGTGCTTATATAAATCAAAAGTATTATTGAAAATCATTCCAAATCTTGCACCATTTTCAAAGGTTTCAGATTTTTGTGTAACTGCTTTCGCTGCTTGATCATCTTTTAGTTTTTGTTCAAACTCATTTACACCATTAGATACTGGTTTCAGTTTCTCAACTTTCCAATAGTTTCTTAACTGTCCTTCATCTGATGTAAATTCTTCAAAACTCAAATGAAAGGAATCTCCAGTATTTAATTGTTGCAACTTGCGATGCAAGGCATCAGAAGCACCCAATGTATATGGTTTGTTATCTTGCAAGACTTCATAATCAAAAATATTAAATGATTGCCCATTAAATGTTTTTTGCTGGTATGTGCCAGTTGATTGTAAAGTCAGTTTTAGTTTTGCACCCTTATTTTGCTTGAGTGCCTTTAAGTCCAAAAAAGCCATAGATTTCTCCTTATTTTATGTGTTCAACAGAAGTAGGATTTGCCGAAATTAATTTCATTTCTTCGTCATGTCTTGTTTCTGCTGACTTTTTTTCTTCATTTATTTTCTTTTCCACTTGTAAACGAATATTTTTAAGATCAGTTCTAACTTGGTTTTCAAGTGGTTCATCATGTGGTTGCCTTGAATAGACTTCAATGATGTTTTCAAGTTCTTCTAATGTGAACTTGAATGTGATTGATGTTTTCCTGAATTTCATTTCAACACCAAAGCCTTAAATATCTCCCACCATACTATCATTGCTATTGCAAATGGTATCAATATGTCATAATACATCTTTTTCTCCTTTTGTTTAATTAACTATTCTAATTTCTATATCAAAGGTTGTATCCTTTGAAAATTCACACCAATCTTCCCATTGTTCAACATGATAATAAACAATATCTCTATCCATTTCTTCTTTAAGCACACACTCTATTGTTTCCCAAACACTACTAAAACGAAAATCTATAATATCCTTTTCAATCACTTGATTTGTTTTTTTATCTTTAATTATCAATCTCATCTTTTTCTCCTTTGTTTTTTCGTATCTAATTTACGAATTATTTTAATTTGTCAATACCCCTTTTTTTCTTTGTATTCTTTTTAGTCTTAAACTTTTGATTTATATTTGTCTTTTTCTTTGTCTTTGTCTTTAACCCTTACCTAACCCTATTTATCCACAAAGTTATCCACATTAGAAAGTGCCAACAGTTATTCCAATCTTGGTATATCCCTTTGTTGACTCTAATTGCTTTTTCCTTTCCTGGCACTTTTGGTATGTTGTTGATACTTCACAGAACTGAACTCCATCTTTTTCTCCAAACACATGGAACACTTTTTCGCCATTCTCGGCTTGTTTCATAAAGCCTTCATGTATATAGTCCAATATAGTTTTCATTACCTTACACCCCCTCTCTTGTGTCTTATTTGGGTATCAGGGTTCTCAACCTTTGGTTTAATTGTCTTGTTCTTAATTATCATACCACAAGTTTAATGCCAAAAGGATCAGCTTGTCAACCCTTAATGTGATTTGTATATACCCTTATATATACCCTTATCTTTTTTTTCGAAAAGACTTGCATAAGTCCTTTTTTTATAGTAATATAAGGTATGTTAATTGAAATAAAGGAGAAAACAATGATTATTAAATGTCAAGAGAGTAAAAGAAAATTAATGAAACTACCTATTGGAGATAAACCAGGATTACCAACATATTATGCTTGTGTAGTAGATAAAAATGGTAATCAAGTGTTTAATAGTCCAAAATCAGATGTATATGTTGAAAAACATTGTGCAGGTAAAGTTGAACAATCTACAATGAATGTTGACAACTTTATTAACTGGAGTAATAATTTTTTAAATGTTGATAATGAACCATCTTGGGAGTCAACATTAGTTAATGATTGTTATAATAGATAATTGTTTTACCTCTACCTACAAGAAAGCCCTCAAATGAGGGCTTTTTTGTTTATGGGGTGATTATATACCTTTCAGTATAAAAGTCTTGTATTTATTGGATTTGTTGCCTTAAAACGATTTGTGTGCTAAATCTTCCATCTGCTATTTCGGTAAATGTCAAAGGTTTATCTAATCTTACCCAATGGAAAGATGATCCATCATACCATAAAAACTTCTTTGCTTCGCCTTTTATATCATCTTGCATAGAAAGCAGATTGGTTTTAAATGTGCTTGAAATGTTTTGGAAACTAATGGTGCTTATTTCTTGGGCATCATGGGTGTTCAATACATATTCAATACCACCTAAACTTTTACTGACAACATTTCCAAAATCTCTTTGTGTTTTAACATTAACATCAGGCTCTACTTCAAAAGATAATTTCTTACCAATTAAGATTTCTGTAATAACATTATCGGTGATTGATCCTGTAAATTCTACAAAGAATTTTGTTCCAGTAGTTTCTGTTAAATCGGTTACTGCCCACCCTGCACTACTAACTGCACTTATTGTTCCTTTGTTGGTTAAACCTGAACCACCACTATTTCTACTTGTATCTGCAAAGAAATTCATAATTGTTCCACTTGATATGCCATCATCTGCATTAAAATAAACTGCTGCAGCATTCGCAGTTGCACTACTTCCTACTGCATATTCTATTGCATCTAAATCTGCAAGACCACTAATTGCAGTTCCGATTGATTGATCTGAACTTCTTTCGTGGTTTGTAACTGTTGTGCCAGTAGAAAATGTAGGTGTGTCACTATTGGACATTTGTCCTTCACTATCGGTCATATCTGAACGATACATATTAATACTATCATAAATAAAATAACTTCCCATTTAAACCTCTCTACATTGAACTGAAACTTTCCCTATTTGTCGTTTCAGGCTTGTTATAATAAATCTTTTGTCTGACCATTGTTCGCTAAATAGTCTTGTAGGCATTGCTACCATATCATCAAAGGTATCAGATATTTCATCAAATGGTGTTCCAAGATTACCAAATAATGTATCACCGAAATCCAGGAAGTCCCCCACTTGCAACATTCCATACTTTTCAGGATTAATAATTGTAGCACTCATTGTGGTTTTATATTGTCCAAATAATGCACTTCTGAAATTAATCCAATCACTATTTCTATCTGATCCTGCACCATCTACTGCACTATAAAGCATATCAAGATTTAATTCTTGTTTTTGGTGTGCTGCATTATCAAAGATAATATCATGGTTATCAGCACTTGATGAATCACTTGCATCTGTTAATTCATAAGTTTTTTGTTGTAGATATTCATTTTCAGCAGGGTGTTTTTTATAATTAACCACTAATGAAGTTTCTAAATCACCTACTTCTGTAATACCAATTTCATAATCTGATATATCGACTTCAGATAAACTTTTATCTGCTGTTGGTGTTCCATTAGCAATCGTAAAATATCGTAATGAACTTACCCCTGTAATTGCAGTTTGTTGTGCTTGTGGACTAAACTCAAAAAAGAAACACCCTTCATATTGTAATTGTTGTAATACAGATTCTATAGATTCGGTATCTTGTAGTTCTAATCGTGTTTTCCAATGAGTAGTAGCAACACTATCTACTGTTGATGTATCTGAATCTCTCAATTCTGCTACACTCTTATATCCACTATCTACATTGTCTGTATCATCTGCTAAATCATAATCCAATACACTTTTTAATAGTTGTCTATGAATAGATACTGGATTGTTGAGTGCATCTTGTGTTGCACTATGTCCTGTAAAGGTATTAGAAGTAATATCTCTACCTAAATATACTTTATCAATTCCAGCATTAAAGTCTGATGATGCTATTGGCTCATTTGCATTATCATTGTCAGCAGTTACTGTCACATAAACATTTTCTAATGATATGTTCCAACTATTACAATCCACATTACCATCTGCTGTATCCCATCTAAAACTTAAATATAGATCATCAGGTAAAGCACCATCTACTAACACACTTGCAATATTAACTGCACTATAACTTGCTGTTAAATCAATAGATGTTGTTCTGTTGTAGCTACTGCTTGAGCCGATAATTTCTACATCACCACTTGTGCTACCAAAATTACTACTTAATGAAGTAGCTAAATTAACAAATAATCCATCACCACTTCCTGGACTTCCACTACTATATGCTTGAGTAATAGTGCCATCTAATCCTAATGTGATTGCAGTAATTTTACCTGATACTTGTGGCATTACTAATTTCATAGTAACTCCTCTTATATCTGCAAAATTTCCACTATGGTTTATATCTACTTCTGTTGATGTGCTACCATCAAAACAATTTGCAATATCGCCTGTAACTGCTATTGATCCTGCACTACTACCTTCTTGTTCTACAACACCACCATCTATTTCATCAGGCAACATTTTAAATTGCCTTCTCATTAACTTTGGAACAGATATTGTTTCTGCACCATCTACAACTACTGTTATTCCTGCATTGTTTAAATGTGTTGTTGCACTCGTGCTATTATATCCCCTTGTAACAGTAAGTGTGTTTGTTGAAATAGATGTAATAAGCATTTGTTCGCTATCTATTTTAATAACATCATTAATTGAAAAAACAGTTCCATCATCTACATCAACCCCTGTTTCTGAATTGTCTAATGCTTCATTTAATAATGTTGTGTTTGTCTGTGTTAATTCTAAAAATCTTTTCATTCCCTTATCATAAAATTCTAACTTGTCTTCGCTGTTTGTTCCTTCAGGCACAATATACATAAAATTCTTTCCATCATTTTTTAAGAAAGGACAAGCATAAACATCTGTTCCATTTGTAAATCCTGAATTGGCAGTATAATCCCCATATACCAATGGAATTACTTTATTGTTATATTGCTCAATCGTAGAGTTACTTGTTTTTGTAGTTGGAATAGATACATTTTGAAATGGTCTATTTGAAATCAAGCTAATTACTATCACATTGTTCCGATAAGCAAAACTGCTAATTCTTCCACTAAAGATTTGTAGAGCATTAGCAGCTGTGCTATCGTCATCTATGACTGACAAGATATTTACTTGTCCATTTATGTATGTATTTCCTAATTGTTCAAGCAGTTTTGTTCCATCTATATCCACATTCGCTATATTTAAAGTTACACTTCCAGTTTTGGTTGTGAATCCTTTTAAATCAAGCGAATAACTAACACTTGGTTTATTTAGAATTGCTGGTATATAATCTAATGAATTGTATGTAGCAGTTGTTGATCCACTATCTGCTGCAAAACAAAATCTCAAATCAGGTGTATTTGTGTATAATATACTTGAATTGGTATTTTTAAAGATTTGAACCAACCAATTCTCTTTCATGGTTGGTGCTAACTTTGCTGAATAATTAGAATTTACAAACATTATTTTTTATTTCTCCATTTAATTGATTTACAATCACATTTATCACCCCATTTGCACCAGGCAAAATGAAGTCCAAATCCAAATCCTAAACCTAATAAAAATCCTACCATTATATCCCCCTTAATATATTAACCAGTTAAATCCAGTTTTCGCTTCGTATGATTGTATGTCATACATATTCAAGTATCTTCCTTCAACGAAAACACCGAATCTTGAGTTTAGTTTCCAACCTAACACTAAACCTAAATCGTAATCCATTCCATTTTCTGCTATTTCATAATTAAATGAATAATCAGACATACCCTTTGTTACAGGATATGTGGTTGCCCAAAAATGAAACCAATTACTATCTGTGTATTTATAATAATCTACACCTAAAGATAAAGATAACTCATTTTGATACCCTAAATCTTTGGCATATTCTTCATTATATTCTTCTACGATTTGTCCATAGACTTGAGTGTAGAACTCTTGGTCAGTTGATGCTACAAGATTTCCTTGCTCATCAAACCATAACCAATCATAGAACTCATATCCATATTGTGTCCATTGTTGAGTCCATTGGTCTGTATATCCTTTATCGTATGCAAATAACCAAAATGGAATATACTCACTTATGTCTATCCCTTGTTCGTCCCACCATAAATCAATCGGTAAGAAATCAAGATATGCAGGGTGTGATCTACCTGCTACCCCAATAGATAAATCAAGATTACCAAGATTTTTTCTATATCGCATATCTATTCCTGCGAACTCTAAATCTTCTAATCCTCTGTAATCGTAATTTCCTTTGATTATAAACTTTGGTGCTAAATATCGTAACATTACTTCCTGTTCAGTAAACGATTCACCAAACTCTTGGTGTTCAGAATATTCTAATACATATTCCCACCCTTTAGCCATACCATTACCGATTGCTACACTTTCGTTAATAGGTGATTCTTCGCCTGTATAGAATTTTCCTGGTTTATTTTCATAATCAAATCGTGCTAACTTTCTAATACCAAAAGTTAGTTTGCTATGGTCTTTTAATTCCTCTTGCAAGGATTGTAATTGTCCACCTGTAACTTGGAATGTTTGTTCCTTTGTTAGTGGACTGGTTAAACTGTATGCACCATAAATAGTGCCAAACTTAAAGAAGTCTTGACCATATAGACTTCCTAACAATAATAAACTAAATAATAATTTTCTCATTGAAATCTCCTTAATAGTATATTGTCTATTTCCTTTTCTATTGCTTTTTTAATATCGTCTGCATTTAATTTAAACGATAATCCTGCTTCAAATCTTTTAATCTCTTTGCCTTTTTCAAACATGATGATTGTTGGAACAGAAACTATTTTCCATTCACTTGCTATTACTGCACCATATTCTTTATTGTCTATACTGGCATTAAACCAAACACAATTCTTCATTTTACCTAAATCAATAGATGATCCTGCATTCCAATCTGCATTTACTTGTATTACTACACATTGGTTTTGGCTTAAAAACTGAACTTCTTGTAAATTTTTAAGACTTGATTGCCCAAACAACCAAGACGAAGTAAATAAGAATAAAACAGATAATAAGCATCGCTTGTAATATTTTTTCGTCATAATGTTTCCTCATTTTGTCATCAACAATCGTTCAATGCTCTTTACATCTTCTCGCATTTCTTTTTGTTGTTCTTTTACTTCTGTTACATCTTTTTGTGTTTCGATGATAGTATTTCGTATCATCTGATCTTTTAAGTCATATTCGGTTCGACCCACTTCAGGCTTTGGTAGTTCTTTAGCTTCTTCAATATCTGATTGAAGTGTAAACCACATACCAATAACCATACCAAGAGTAGCTACTCCAGTTACTATACTCTCAAGACTTAATGTAAATTTGCTATCTTTACTGACTTCTGTTGCCACTTTGTCCCCCTATAAGTTTAATTTTCTTGCTCTTTCTATTGCTGGAATAATGCTATCTACTACATATTCATCTACAACAGGTGCATTAATGTTAATTGTTATATTTCCTTCATTTGTGTTTGGTGCAGGTAATGGTGTTACATCTACTCGTTCCATGCCACTTGCATTATCTCCTACTACTACCCCATTTCCAATAGGTAGGGTTGTTCTTTTGTTTGTTATAAACGACCCACCAGTTTGGAATGATAACAAGTCATCTGTTACTTTACCAATCAATGCACCTGCACCTGCTGCAACTGCAAGATTAATTGGAAATGGTAGTTTATCCATAATACTTGCAATTAAACTTGCTTGTGCTTCTGCTATTTCTGCCTTAATAACACTTTTTGCTGCTTCTTTTGCAGATTGTCCATTCAATATTGCAGTTTCTAAATTTTCTTGTATTTCTTTTCTATTATCTTCTTGTCTTATTTTAGCCCTTCTTGCTACTTCCTTGTTGTAAATTGCTGTCTTTTGAGTTTCTGTTAATGTTAATAACTCTAAACCTGCTTTAAAAGCATCAAGGGTCATTTCGCCGATTTGTTCCTCTTCTCGGATTATTCTTCTTTCTTCAGCTGCATCTGCAAGAATTTGAGTTCTTTGTGCTTCAGTTAAGATCATTAATTCTTTGGCTTTCTCTCCATCAGCTGCAGCATCGTCTTCTCCCTCTGATGCAATTTTTTTATTTAATCGTGTTAATTCTTCTTTTTTCTTTTGCACTTCAAGTATAGTTTTCAAATTTTCTTGATTTTGTTCATTTTCTTTTTTGGTTGTTTCAATAACTTTTTCTGCCTGTATTACTTGGTCTAATCCTGTATCAAGGACTTCCTGTTTCGCATCAGCTAATTTTTGTTCACTACCTGTTAAATAATTAATCCCAGCAGTAAGTATTGGGTTTATTGCATTCATTCCAACTTGTGTAGCAGCATATCTTGTATTAATTTTTGTCAGTTTTCTTTTTTGTTCTTCACTATCTATACCTGCTTTTAATAGTTTTTGTTCAGCATCTGCTTCATCTTTCATTGCTTCTTTTAACTTTTCTGCTCCATCTTTTAATTCTTTTTGAACTTTTTTCGCATCTTCTTGGCTGTCTGTCAAGCCCTGTTGGGTGAGTTTTGCTTCTAATTGGCTTATTTCTGTCTCTAAAAGTGTTTTTCTATAATCATCTGTATTGATATTTAATTCTTCCATATCATCAATGATTTGTTTTAGTCCAGCATTATCTTGAAAACTATCAAAAAATCTTCCTGTCGCTATTGCTGCTTTAGACATCCATTTTGCAGCTTTTATAATTGCTGGTGCTAATAATTCTCCTATATCTTCTGCTGCATCACCCATCGCATTTCTTGCTTTATCCATTTCACCAGCAAGTCCTTCTCCTGCTGCTTTTGCCAAACCACCAAATTGTGTTTCTAATTCTCCTAAAATTACACCTTGAGCTGATGCAACATCGCCGACAGCCATAAAATCTTTTAATTGTTTTTCTTGTTGTTCAGATAGTTGAACACCAACTCGTCTTAAAGCAGTAACACCTAAAATTGGATCATTAAGAGCTTTACCTACTTGAATTGTAGTCATTCTTAAATCTTGTCCCATAGCTTCTGACATATTTAATACAGTTTCAATCGCATCAGGCATTACATCTTTTCCAACCTTGGTAAAAGTAAGCATTAAAGATTGTGCTTGAATAATTGCCTCATCTCCAAATCTTGTTTGTTTTTGAAGTGCAGAAGCCAAATTTAACATTTCATTTGATGTTACTCCTGCTGCACCACCAGTAGATTTAATTACTGCTGCTAATTTTCTTTCTTGTAGTTCTTGCTCTTTAGCAGCATTAATTACTGATTTCATGCCATCATACAGCATTCTTGCACCCATAAATGCACCTACTGTTGCGATTGCAGAAGCAGCTACCTTTTTCAATCCTTTGTCAATTCGACCTAAACCTTTACCAACTTTTTGAGAACCTTTTAGTCTTGCTCTTAAGTTTATGTCTTTTGTATTACCTGCCATTTGTTTCTCCTAAATACTGCTGTATCGCAGTAATTTCTTTTTGTATAATATCAAAATTTGCTATTTTATAACTATCTGCATCATCTAATGTTTTAGCCATTGGGATATTATAATTTTTTATATAATTAAATTCTTTAATTAGTTCTATATATTCGTCTTCAATAAACCATTTTGGATTAGCAAATAATGGAATATGAAAATATAGATTTCTACCTATGGTAAATTTACTATCTTGAAAAGTATCCGATAAATTCATTATCTCATCTTCAACTTCTTCCGAATTGCAATAATCCCTATTTTTTTTAGTTATTGGGCTTTGTCTTTTATAAGGGAACTCTAATGTAGTGTGTGGAAATCCTAATGAGGAAAACCACACATACATAGATAAGCCCACTATTCTTTTTTTGAAAGACCTAAATAGTGTAAAAATATTTGTTGAAGAAGTGCATCAATTTGAGCCATACCCAAATCTTCCCCCTTGCTATCTTTATAGTCTTTGTGATTTAATCCAGCGATCTGTTCTACTCTTTCAAGTAAATCAAAATATTCTTCTTGATTAATATCATTTCCACTAAAAGCTAAAGAATTTAGTTTCCACAACTCTCTTTTTTCTTTATAGGTAGGGTTTTTTACTTCCCATTCTTTATCAAACATTTTAATTACCATTAATTACTCCTATTGTTTACCAATCACTTGCTTGTGTTGAATCTGCATACTCAAACTTAAATGCTGTTCCACTTGCTGCACCACTTGAAGTAGGTTGAACTACTTTAAATGGAACTGTGAAAACTGCACCATTTTCAGCACCTGCATCAAGATTTACTGCAGTTGAATATATTTCTGCTGTAATATTCATTTCACCTGCACTTGATACTGTTCCATCGCCTTGTTGCAATGTTAATGTTGCAGTTTCTCCACTTAAGAAGTCTTGCAATACATTATCTGCTGCATCAAATCCCATATCATCATTCATTAAGAAAGATATTTCTCCTGTAATGTTTACTGATGGGATACCAAATGAATATGCTTCTGCATCTCCATTAGAATCTCTACCAACTCTTGCTACATTGTTTTCAAAAGTAAAAGATACTGCTTGAACCATAATATCTTGATTATCGGTTGCTTCAATATCTAATGTCTTTGTATTAAAATATGCTTCTACAAAAGTAGGTGATGTTGATGTTAATGTTGCTGCCCCTGAATTTGCACTCAAAGTTTGTTCTACCAAGAACTTACTTGAACTTGACATACCTGAATAGAGTGTTCCACTTAACAAACATCTACCATCTGACATATCAAAATTCATAGTAAGACTTTGTAAAACTGCACTTGTTATCATAATATCTTGCCCAGTTTCAGGCATATATAAAGCAACATCAAATATGCTTGGTATCCCTGAACTTGATGATCCTGTGAAATCAGGTCTTGCTAATGCAGCACTTGAAGTTGCTTGGATTGTGTGAATATATGGTCCTGAACCACTTTCGCCATGATCTTGAAGAACATTAGCTAATAATCGAACAATGATTTCTCGTTCTGCTGGTAGTTCAAAGTCCATTGTTACAAACCCACCTTTTTGAGTTCTGAATTGATCTATGTCTAATTCAATCATTCCTGCATTATTGCTTCTAATCTCCCCACTTTCTATAAGATTAAGAACTGGGAGAGATACATTAGTTACAGGAAGTAATTCGTAAGCAGCATCGTTTGCTGCTGCTGTTTCAAATGCAGTTGCATTTTTGTTTTTTATGCCTACAGTAAAGTCGCCTTTACTATAAACTTTTCCACTTACTGCCATTTAATTTACTCCTTATCTTTTTTCTTTTTAGGCTTTGCTTTACTCGCTGGAATAACTTGAACACCTAACGATTCAAATTCTTCCAAGATTTCTTTATCTAATTCAACTTCTTTCCCTTGTAATAACTCTTTAAT
>VTLG01002936.1_pt1 | contig 15103 bp, 19 predicted proteins | sample 4694571 | NCBI WGS metagenome assembly VTLG01 (sample SAMN12604809, study PRJNA352737) | marine metagenome | biome: ENVO:00000447; feature: ENVO:00000209|ENVO:00000569|ENVO:01000036; material: ENVO:00002151; isolation source: viral sequences binned using virsorter ...
AAAAGGTAAAACTCAATGGCGATAACTCTTGATGCGACTGTTGGTGGAGCTAACGCTAACACTTATATAAGTCTTTCTGATGCAAACTCTTTTATTGAGGGCCTAGTTCTCAATGATGACACTACCGCATGGGACAACTCCTCTACGGATAATAAAAATAGAGCTTTATTTACCGCAGCCCAAAGGATTGATAGAGAAAAGTTTTTAGGTGCTAGAGTTGCTGACACTCAGGTTCTTGAGTGGCCCAGATCAGGAGTAAGGAAACCTGACACATACACGAACTTGTATGGTTTAAGTTTTCCAAACAGATTAGTTGCTGACTATTATCTTGACACTGAAATTCCAGATCGTGTAAAACACGCACAAGTAGTTCTGGCTGTTTATCTTAATAACAACAGAGGTGGACTTGATCTTTCTGGCTTAGAAGATTTTGCCTCAGTTAATATTGGAAATATAAACATCACTCCCAGATTTTATGGGGCTGTAGGTATTGATCGTATTCCACCAATAGTTGATCATTACTTGATGGGCATTAGAATAGGTGGAAGAGCAAACTTATCAATCAAGAGGTCTTAAAATGGGCTACGGCTACGACTATCCAGAAGCAATAATCATCACAGATCATACTCAGGCATTTACTGGTAGATTTGGCAAAGTTGTTGCATTAAAAAACTCAACTGTTGATTTAGTTGCTGAAAATATCAAAGAAAACACTTCCTCGACTATTTCTGCAATACCTTTGCATCATTCAGCAGAGATATGTGGTGTGATTACAAGTGTTCAAGTTGCAAGCGGTGACGCTGTTATTGCTTACTACTTATGAGCATTGCATCAGCACTAAAAAAAGCAGCATCAGCAGCTATTAAGGCCACAGGTGGAGACATAACTTACAGAAGAGTGACGACTGGAATATATAACCCTACAAGCGGATCAATGAGTGAAGTAAAAACAGATGTCAGTATAAAGGGTGTAGTGAGCAATGTAACAAGGTCTGAGGTGACTGATTTAGTTTCAAGTCAAGACAAACGACTTACTATATCTGCTGGAGATATAACTTTTACTCCTACAACATTTGATCGAGTTGCAATAAGCGGAACAGAATATAAGGTGGTTCAAATCAATACAAATGAGCAAGACAATACAGCTATCAGCTTTGATATTTTTCTGAGATAACTATGGCCAGACAAATAAGAATTGACCAAATAGATGATGTAATGAGAGAGGCTGTTGAAAATCTTGTTCATGCGACTACATTTGAATGGACTAGAAGGGTAAAAAGAGCAACCCCAGTAGATACTGGCAGACTTAGATCAGCTTGGCAGACTGATGTAAAGCCATTTAAAGGAACTATAATTAATAATGTTGTATATGCAGAACCTGTTTGTTTTGGTATAAATAAACCGCCATCTTGGGGTGGGACTTATAGAACAAGACAGCAAACTGTTGAGGGATTTCCAGCACTTATAGGAAAAGAATTGGAACAATATGCTAGAAGAGAATATGAAAAAATTAAGAGAGGTATCTAATGGCTGCAACAGATTTAAATACAGTAAGATCAACTATTGAAACAAGATTGAGGGATGAGTTTAGGACTGGTAGGCCAGTTCCAGTTGTTTTTAATAATGTTCCTTTTGATTCTTCAACTGTTGATACTTTCATTCAATGTGCTGTAAACTTTGGCGATAGCAGTTATGAAACTCAAGGCTCTAGCACAAATGCCACAATTATTCTTTCTGGTTTAATTGTTTTAAATGTTTATACAAAACAAGGGGTCGGATCAGGAGAAAACTTTACTATTTGCAAAAGGATTAGAGACTTATACAATAGGATGACAGTTTCAGATGTTATTTTTGACGCACCTGTAGGGCCAGAGGTTTCTGAATCAAATCCCGAAGGTAAGTTTCAAACACAAATGAGGATAACATTTGAGATATATGAAACATTAACAACATGATTGAATTTACAGACGAAATGCTTGACGCAATTCAAGCAGTTAAAGGCAGAAGAGAACCGCAATATTGGGATCATCAATGTCGGAGATATATGGAAAAAAAAAGGGCTGAAACTTGTAATTTTTATATAAATAAAAACCTCACTAAAGATGAGCTTGAAGCAAAAGGCAGAGAGTTAGGTATTGAGCTAGACAAACGCAAATCAAAAGATAAACTAATTGCAGAGATAGATAATTTACTAAAAAAAGGTTAATATAATTATAAATATTTCTTTTTATTGTTATGGCTGCTGTAAAAGGTGATGTCGGGCAAGTCAAATTTGATGATGGCGGCTCTTCAGTCACCCCAGTTCTAGGCACTAGATCATGGTCTATGTCTATCACCAAAGATACCCAAGAAACAACTGTTCAAGGTGACACTTTCAAATCTTTTGTTGGTGGACTTATTGAAGGTGAGGGATCTGCTGAATTAGTTTATGACGCTGCCGCATCTGGTGAGACTGCAACATTTGTTGATGGTGTATTGACCACAGGTGACGCTGGAACAGCATCTTTTGAGCTTTTCCCTGATAGTGCTAGTGGTAGTGCAAAGATCAGTTTTAGTGGTCTGATAACAAATTTTGAGCAATCTTCCTCTCAAGGTGACATAAACACAATCAGCATCACATTCAAGCCATCTGGCACTATTACATCAGCAATCTAAAAGTAAAAATCTTCGCATTTATTTATGGCAACTGAAAGAACCGCAGACGTAATTCTTGGAGCTTTCCAAGATGAAATGACTGCAAGACGCAAATATGACCTTAAAGATTCAAAAGGAAAGGTCACTGCAACTTTATACTTTAAGCCAATAACAAGATTTGATCGTGTAAAAGCACAGCAGTTGGCTGGCACAGATGAAGCTTTAACTGTATCTACTCAACTACTTTGTCAAATGGCAGAAAAGGAAGATGGGACACCAGCTTTTGATATGTCAGATGCTCCTAGACTTCAAAGACTTTTACCAGAAAAAGTCTTAAATGATCTGGAACTGTTTTTACATGACATTAAGCTTGATATTGAAACAGCAAAAAAAGACTAAAAGAGGATAGTTGGCTAAGATTTGAACTATTCCTCGCAGTTGAATTAGGAAAAACATTACAAGAACTTAGAAAAGGTATGACTGAAGCAGAGCTTATGTACTGGGCTGCTTATTATGAAGTAAAAACAGACGAAGAAAAAAAAGTATTGCAACGACAAAAACACAATTCAAGGTAATATATAATAAAGGCTTTTTTTATAAGTGGCACAGGCTAATGTAAAACTTACTGTAGATGCCAGCGGTGCGACTAGAGCATTAAATGGTGTACAGAAGCAAACTAATGTTTTACAAAAGTCATTTGGTGGTTTAAGAACTGCATTGGCTGGAGTTGGATTGACAGTTATAGCTAGGAGTGCGGTAAAAACTTCAGCAAATTTTGCGAAATTAAATGTAAGACTGAAACTATTAACTAAAAGCAGTTCAGATTTTGCAAAGTCTCAAAGAATAGCGGCTGATGCTCAAAAAGCTTTTGGGTTAAGTGCTGTTGAAGCTTTGGAAGGGGTGACAGACATTACAGCAAGATTAGCTCCACTAGGGACATCAGTTGAAGATATAAGAACTGTATTTTTTGGATTTAATACTGCTGCTAAATTAGCTGGATCATCTGCACAAGAATCATCAAACGCATTTAGACAATTAGCTCAGGCTCTTGGCTCAGGAAGATTAGCTGGTGATGAATTTAGAAGCGTATCAGAACAAGTACCAACAGTATTGGCTCCTATTGCCGCTGAACTTGGAGTAACCATAGGAGAGCTTAAAAAATTAGCCGCAGAAGGTAAATTAACAAGTGATGTTGTATTAAGAGCTTTAGGAAGAGTAGGAAATGAAGGTAGTGGGTTCTTAAAGCAATTACTTGCAAATGATCCTACGCAAGTATTTAAAAACTTTACTAATGCAACTGAGGATTTATCAAGAAAATTTGGTGATGAGCTAAGGCCAGCCGTTGAAGATGTAACAAAAAATTTAACCAAATTAATAAATACACTTTTAAAATTTTCTGAATCAGATGCTGGTCAGGCTGCAATATTAATTACAAAAATAGCTGTTACTGCAAAATTATTGGCTGTTTCGATACCTATTGTGACTGGTGCGTTTACGGCTTTACTTGTCAAAATTAATGCTGTTGGAGTTTCGAGTCTTATAGCTTCATCTGGATTTACAGGTATGCAAGCGGCTGCACTATTGGCCGCTGGTGGTATAGGAAAGACAACTCTTGCTCTTGGGGCATTGAAATTAGCAATGTTGGCATCTGGAGTCGGTGCTTTTGTTTTGGTTGTCGGTGGTTTGGCAACTGTCTTTATGAAAGCTAGAAATAATGCAAAAGAGTTTCAAAGAGTCATCACTGAAGGTTCTGGAGAGGAAGTAGAAAAAGCATTAAAAAAACAAGAGGAAGCACTTAAAAAAATACAAAAACAATTAGATAATGCAAAAGGAAGAGCAGAACAATCACTTGAAAGACAAAAAAAAGCAATTGAGAATGATATTAAGGCATTAGAAAAAAGGCAAGAAACTCTCGAAATTGAAAAAGAAATTACAGAAGAGCAAAAAAAACAAAACGAAGAAAAGAAAAAAGCAGAGGAGCAAATAAAGAAAAATGAAGAGGCTACTAAAAAGTTAAAAGAAAAGTTTATGGAGATAGGAAAAAGTATTGAGGACGGAATTGTTCAGAATCTTACAGACGCTGCAATGGGTACTCAAACTCTTGGACAGGCAGCTATAAGTGTTTTAAATAATCTTAAGAGAAAGCTGATTGAGGTTGCTATGCAGCAAGCGGTTTCTGGTCTTGGAAACTTTTTAGGAACTGCTCTTGGTAGCATATTTGGTGGTGGTAGTGCTGGTAGTGTTGGATTTAAAAAGCCACCCGCTATGAAGGCGGGCTTCATGGGTACTGGTATTCCAAGCGTTTTAAAAAAAGGCTCATTTGGTATTTCATCAATCAAAAGAGAAAGGGGTGGTCGAGTAGATTCTGGAGGTGCTTTTCTTGTTGGAGAAAGAGGGCCAGAGCTATTTTCACCCTCTCGCAGTGGCATGATTATTCCAAATAATGCTCTTGGTGGAGATTCTGTCACTAATGTCATTACAGTCAATGTGGATGCGTCAGGAACGGCTGTGAGTGGCTCAGATGCCGATGGTAATGAGTTAGGAGAACAAATTGCTGTTGCGATACAATCAGAACTAATAAAACAAAAACGTGTCGGAGGCTTATTAGCATAATGGCTACCTTTCCAAGCATTACTCCACAATATTCAACAAGAGAAACTGTCAAACAAGATAGTTTGCGTATAAAACTTGGTGATGGTTATGAACAACGCTTTGTTTCTGGATTACCAGCAAATAAAAGATTAATTATTTTAAATTTAACTTTTAATGTTTCGACAACTGACGCAACAACAATTGATACGTTTTTAGATGCAAGATTTGATGATCAGGCAAACTTTGATTTTACACCGCCACATCATTCATCAGCTTTGAAATTTGTTTGCACAAGAAGATCAAGAACAGCAATCCTTAGTAACAGAGTTCTTATGAATTTAACCTTTGAACAAGTGGCAGAACCCTAATGGCAATTCCTGTTTCTGAATTACAAAAGCTTAATCCTAGTTCAAGAATAGAACTTTTTGTAATGGAACTTGTGGAGGGTTTGCATTATGCCACAGGGAACCCATCAAGTGTTCCTACTACTTTTAGATTTCATGCTGGATCTAGTATGAACTCAAATGCAGAAATAGTTTGGCAAGGTAATTCCTATCAAAGAGTGCCTATTACATTTAATGGTGCTGAGTTTACTGGTAGAGGTCAGATTCCAAGACCAACCTTAACTGTTGCGAATTTAGGAGGTATTACAAGAAGTGGGTCAGTTATTACTGTTACTGATTTGTTGATTATTGTAAATTTAACAACACCTCATAATGATTTGGCAGATGCAAAAATAACACGCATAACAACGCTTGCAAGTGAACTTGATGCGGCTAATTTTCCTAGTAGTAGCAATCCTTTTGGTACACCATCAGCAAATGAATTACCGCAAGAAATATTTTTTATTGACAGGAAAATTACCGAAACAAGACAAATTGTACAGTTTGAACTTGTAGGTTCTTTAGATCAGGCAAATAAAAAATTACCAGCTAGACAAGTTACCAGAAATGAGTTTCCAGCTGTTGGTAGCTTTATATAAAAATGAAATATATTTGGAAACAAGATGCAATAAAACATGCACAGCAATGTGATCCAGAGGAGTCATGTGGAATTGTTGGGATAAAAAATAAAAAAGAAAAATATTATCCTTGTAAAAACATATCAAATGAATTTAAGGCAGAATCGTTTGTAATAGACCCTTTAGATTATGCAGATATTGAAGATTCTGTCGATGAGATTATTGGTATTGTTCATAGTCACCCGCAAAATGTTCTTAAGTTTTCTGAATCAGATAAGTATAGCTGTAAATCAATAGATTTAACTTTTTACCTTGTTTCACCAAAATCGGATAAAATAGCTGTAATAAGACCTGATGAAATAGATGCTTAAAAAAATAAAAGTTTACGGCACTTTAAGAAAATTTTTAGGTCAGGCAGAGTTTGAAGTTGATCTTAATACACCTAGAGAAGCAATAAGCTTTTTGGTTTGTAATTTTAAAGACATAGAAAAACACATGGCAAAGCAGTTATATATGATACAAGTCGGAACAAAAGTTATAACAGAAGATTTATTAAATCTGAGTACACAAGAAGATATAAAAATTATTCCTGTTGTTCATGGTAACTTTATCTCCCTATTATTAGGTGCTGGGGCTTTGTTTGGTGCTTCCGCAGTTGGAAATGTAGGAGTGTTTCTAGGACAAAAATTGTTAGTGAGTACTTTGCAAGTTATAGGAACAAGTATGCTTATTGATGGCGTGACAAGTATGCTGACACCACAACAAAATACGTTAGCAGTCTCTGGACAGGATAGCTTAGATCCATCGGCTTTGGCCTCTAACTATTCTTTTACAGGACTGACAAATATAAGCAATGCTGGTGTGCCAGTGAATTTGGTATATGGAGAAATCCTAGTCGGTTCTATTGTGGTTTCTAATGGTGTTGATACTGTACAGGTGGAGGGTAATAACTAATGATTGGCTTTGGTGCTGCTAATACTGAGAAAATTCTTAGAGCCTTAGGTTTAATACAGCCTGATCTACCAAAAGATGCATTATCTTCAAAGCAGTTTAATACAATTGTAGAACTTCTTGGAGAGGGTGAAATAGAAGGTTCAGCAACAGCGTCTAAGGCTGGTATAACAGATAAAACTTCAACTGCTTATTTTAATGCTTTTAAAAAAGATATTTTTTTAAATGGCACTCAAGTTTTACAAGAGGCTGCTAGTAACACCGCACCATCTGATAGTGACTTTAACTTTAAAAATGTAGTTTTTGATTTTAGGCTTGGAACTTCTAGTCAAACATTTATAGAAGGAATAAATAATATTGAAACTGAGAATATTATTGGAACAACTGTTACTACCTCAACACCTGTTACACATACTGTAAGTTCAAGTGACATAAATGCTGTACGAGTTACTTTAAGATTTCCTTCAATGCAAAAGTTTGAGGATGATGGAGATATAAATGGTGTAGAAGTTAATTTGCTAATAAAAACCATTGAAAATGATGGTACAACTACAACAGTTATAAATGACACTGTAAAAGGGCGATCTACTAATGCATATTTCAGAGACTACTTAGTAAAATTCAGTTCAACAACATCTTTTCCAGTTGCAGTAAGAGTTGAAAGGGTTACAGCAGACAGCACAGATGCAACATTAGTAAATGCTTTTCAATTTAATCAAGCAACAAATATTATTTTTCAACAGAACGCATATGCTAATACTGCTCATACAGCTTTAAGATTTGATGCCCAGCAGTTCCCAAGTGTACCCAAAAGAGTATATCGAATAAGAGGTCGTAAAATTAAAATCCCTCATAACGCAACTGTAGATTTGCAAACAGGTGCAATTTCTTATTCTGGTACATTTAACGGAACTTTTAAAACAGATAAAGAATGGACAACTGACCCAGCATGGATTTTATATGACTTGCTTATAGATACAAGGGCTGGTTGTGGTATTGCAGAGTCAAACTTAGATAAGTTTACTTTTAAAACTGTTAGTGAATACTGTGGAGCATCAGTTGATGCTGGTAATGGGGACGGCTCTACTGAACCAAGATTTAGCTGCAATGTCAATATCACACAGCAACAGGAAGCCTATGGCCTGATTAACTCACTTTGTTCTGTGATGAGAGTTATGCCATTTTATTCCGCTGGTGGAATTTCAATATCACAAGATGCACCAAAAACAGCAAGTTATATCTTTACCAATGCCAATGTTACTGATGTTGGATTTTTATACGCTGGCTCAAGTTTAAAAACAAGACACACAGTAATAAACGTAAGTTATTTTGATATGACAACTCAAGAAGTTGATGTAGAAACTGTTGAAGCTGATTCTGCCACTCAAACAAAATATGGAGTTGTTGTTAAAAATATTAAGGCATTTGCTACAACTAGCCGTAATCAGGCCAGAAGATTAGGCCGTTGGTTTTTATATAATGAACAAAATTCTGGAGAAACTTGTTCTTTTACAACAACAGCCGCTGCTGGTGTATTAGTGCGTTGTGGTGATGTAATAGAAATATCTGACAGACTAAAAGCTGGTGTAAGGCGTGGAGGACTTCTTAAAAGTGTAACCAGTACATCTGTTGTTGTTTTAGATGATTCTGACAACACAGATATTCCTAGTCTTGGAGACAGCCCGACAATTTCAATTATTCTGCCTGATGGTTCATTAGAAGAAAAAACAATTAGTGGAATTTCTGGCACAACTATAACTGTGTCCTCTGCTTTTAGTGCAGCACCAAATGAACACGCACCATATATTCTTGAAACTACAAACTTACAAACAACTACATGGCGTGTTATTAGCGTTAAAGAAAATGATAACAAGACTTTTTCAATTACAGCTTTATCACATAATTCTGGCAAATATGCCTTTGTTGAAGATGGTAGTGCATTACCAACAAGAAACATAACCTCTCTTACACAAATTTTAAATCCACCCGAAGGATTAAGAGTTGATGAAAAAATAGTAACTATAAACAATAAAGCAATATCAAAACTTATTCTTGATTGGCAAACGCAGTCTGCTGCAAGTAGATATGAAGTTCAATACAGATTTGCTAATGGTGATTTCAAAAAAATAGAAACTCTTTCAAGTGATGCTGAGATATTAAATTCAGACGCTGGTGAATATCAAATAAGAGTATTTAGTTTTAACGGACTCGGAGAACCATCAAGACAGCCAGCAGAGTTAACATTTACTGCTGTTGGTAAAACAGCACCACCCTCAGACATTACAAATCTTACCTATGAACCTATATCTGATAAAGAAATAAGACTCAGATGGGACGCTGTTCCAGATCAGGACGTGAGAGCAGGGGGGCGTATTCATGTCAGACATTCTCCCAAGACTGATGGAAGCGGTACTTTTCAAGATGCAACTGATCTTGTTTTTGCATTAAGTGGAGCATCAACAGAAAAAATGGTTCCCTTACTTGAAGGGGAGTACATTCTTAAGACACAAGATGATGGTGACAGATTTAGCACAGGAGAAACATCACTTGTTATAGATTTACCAGAAGCACAGCCAAAATTACTGGTACAAGCAAGACGAGAAGATCAAGATAGTCCAGCGTTTCAAGGTTCAAAAACTAATGTTGGATTTGATTCTGGCACAGGGTCAATCAGTTTATCTGGTACAGGAAATTTTGATGATAGTACAGATATAGATTCTGAAACTTCTATTGATGATATTGGTGGAGTATCAACGACTGGTACTTACTTATTTAATGAGACTTTAGATTTAGGTGCTGTATTTAGTCTTGATTTAAGAAAACTTATACAAACAGATTCAGTTTATTCAAATGATTTAATAGATTCAGTTACAGATATTGATGCAAGACAGGATTTTGATGGCACAGCTTCAGTTGATACAAATGCTGAAGTCTTTGTTCAAACTTCTCAAGATGCAAGTAGTTATTCAGATTTTCAAAAATTTGCAAATGGTACTTTTAAAGGAAGATCATTTAAGTTTAAATGTGTATTAACAACACAAGATACAAACCAAGATATAAGAGTTAGTCAGCTTGGATATTTTGCAGAGTTTCAAAGAAGAACAGAACAAAGTACAACAACTATTGCATCTGGGGCTGGGGCAAAGGCAGTTACTTTTAACAGCCCATTTTTTACAGGCACAAGTGCTTTACTTGGGGCTGGTTCAAATCCACCAGCAATAGGAATTACAGCATTTAATATGGCCTCTGGCGATTTCTTTGAGCTTTCGAGTATTACTGGTAGCGGATTTTCTGTACACTTCAAAAACAGTTCTGGCAGTTCTGTTGATAGAAACTTTAACTTTACCGCCATCGGTTTTGGTAAAGGGTAAAATTTAGGATATACTTAAAAAAATAGTGATCTGTTATGTCTAGAGTTGATAGTACAGGTGGAACAGGTTTTACCATTGATAATGGTACTGGTCTTGTTGTTCGTACAAAGTTAAATCAGATAGCGGCAGCATTATCTACTTTAAATCAAGGCTCTGGAGATCCATCTGTAGGTGTAGCAGCTTATGTCCCACACATTGATGGCGATACCTTAAAAATTAGAAATTCTGCTAATAATGCTTTTGTAACTTTAGGAGACGTTTCTGCAACAAACTTTGGTCATGCGGGATTATCAGCAGCTAATACTTTTACTTCAACAAATATATTTCAAGAAGATGTAACTTTTGATGGTGCTACTGCTGGTCGTGATGTTGTTTTTGACAGGTCAGATAATGCACTAGAGTTTGCTGATAATGCAAGTGCAGTTTTTGGGGCTGGTTCAGATTTAACAATTACGCATGACGCAACTGATAGCACTATTACAAGTGCAACAAACGATCTAAAAATTACCAGTAATGGTGATGACCTTATTTTGGAAGCTGAAGATGACGTAATTATCAGGGACAATGGCGGTTCTAATATTTTGGCTCAGTTTATTAATGGGGGAGCAAATGAGTTGTACCATAATGCAACAAAAAAATTTGAAACTGCTAGTGGTGGTGTAAGTCTTACAGGAGGAGCAGCAGCTAATATAACAGCCCTTTCTGATGGGGCAACAATAACAATAGACATGGCAACAGCCTGTCATCATTCAGTAACTCTTGGAGGTAACAGAACCTTTGCAGCACCTAGTAATCAGGTAGTTGGGCAATCTGGTTCGATATTTATTACTCAAGATGGCACAGGTTCAAGAACCGCATCATTTAATGCTGCATTTAAATTTGTAGGAGGCACAGCACCAACATTATCTACAGCAGCGGCAGCAATAGATAGAATTGATTATATAATTAAAGCAAGTAGTGTAATTCAATGTGCTGTATCTTTAGACGTTAAATAAAATGGCTATTATTCCAGCAACAAAAGATTTTACAGTAGATAGAAGAGCAGATTTTGGTTTGCGTCTTACATTTAAAGACTCAACGAGTTCAGCCATAGACCTCACAGGATATACTGTCGCTGCTCAAGTATGGGAAGAAACTAGAACAACGAAATATGCAGACTGGACAGTTGCATACACCAATAGATCAGGTGGCATTATTGACATAAGTCTTACAGACACACAAACAGCAACTTTTTCCCCAAATGAATTAAAGTATGATGTTTTATTAACAGACAGCAGTGGAGACAAAAATTATTATTTACAAGGTACACTGTATATAAGTGAGGGCTACACAACATGAGCAATCCCAACTCTGTCACTGTAAGTCAGGTTTCTGATGTAACTACAGTTGAAATTACAACTCAAGGCCCACAAGGTCCAGCAGGGCAAATAAGTGGTTTAAACTTTGACATCACTGGCAAAGTCAATAATGCGGTGCTTTATTATGATTCAACATCTGATACATTTAAAGCAGATTCAACAACTACTAAACTTACACTCGTAGATGGAGGAAATTTCTAATGTCAAACACAATTAGAATAAAAAGATCAACTGGATCATCAAACCCAACTTCACTCGAAAACGCTGAAATAGCTTTTAGAGAAGGTGATGAAGTTTTAGTTTATGGTACAGGCACAGGAGGATCTGGAGGATCTGCTACAAGTATTATTTCTATTGGTGGTAAAGGAGCATTTTTTGATAAAGCAACTACAAGAACAACAAACCATGTTTTAGCTGGTGCTGCTTCTGGAAGTGCTGCCGCACCTACGTTTAGAGCCTTAGTAAGTGATGATATTCCCTCAATAGCACATACAAAAATATCTGATTTTGATACTGGAGTTCGTGCCAATACGCTTGCTGAAATGGCTGCCCCTGCTGCTGCCGTATCGCTTAACTCTCAAAAAATTACATCATTAGCGACACCTACTGCTACCGCTGACGCTGCAACTAAAGGCTATGTTGATTCTGTTTCTCAAGGATTAGACGTTAAAGATTCAGTTAAGGTTGCAACTACAGCTAATATCACACTTTCTGGAACGCAAACTATTGATGGTGTTGCAGTTTCTGCTGATGAAAGAGTATTAGTAAAAGATCAAAGTACAGCAAGTCAAAACGGATTATATCTTTGTAAGGCTAGTACATGGGAGAGAACAACAGATTTAGCTGCTGGTGCTAATGCTGCTGGTATGTTTACCTTTGTTGAACAGGGAACAGTAAATGCTGATAATGGATTTTCTTGTACATCAAACTCTGGAAGTGCTGTTGTAGGAACAAACAACCTTACATTTGCACAGTTTTCTGGTGCTGGTTCTGTTACTGCTGGAGATGGTTTAGATAAAACAGGCAATACAATGTCAGTTGATTTAAAAGCTAATGGTGGACTTGTCATTGAATCTACTGAAGTTGCTGTTGATCTTGCTGCTAGTTCTATCACAGGAACTCTTGCAATAGGTGATGGTGGAACAGGTGCTACAAGTGCAAGTGCAGCAAGAACAGCTTTAGGACTTGTAATAGGAACAAACGTACAGGCTTTTGATGCACAGTTAACCGACATAGCTGGCTTAACTCCAACAGATAGCAACTTTATTGTTGGTGATGGATCAAACTTTGTTCTTGAATCTGGAGCTACAGCTAGAGCAAGTCTTGGAGTAGCGATTGGAAGCCAAGTACAGGCTTATGATGCTGACCTAGATAACTTATCTGGTTGTCAATCTGGTGGATCTGCTGCTTTAGCTGCATTAACTGAAGCTGAGATACAAATACTTGATGGAGCCACTGTTACTACTGCTGAATTAAATATTTTAGATGGTGTTACATCTACTGCTTCTGAATTAAATATTCTTGATGGAGTTACAGCCACTACTGCTGAAATAAACTTGATTGATGGCGGTACATCTGCCACTTCAACAACACTTGCAGCCGCAGATAGATTTCTTTGTAATGATAATGGAACGATGAAACAAGTAGCATTGTCTGATCTGGTTACATTTCTAGAAGATGAAAGTGCATCTAGTTTCGACATAGATGGAGGAACATACTAAATTTTAACCATCTGGAGGTCGAACAATGGCGAACACAATTAAATTAAAAAGAGCAAGCGGCAGTGATCCATCAGCCTCTGATCTTGCGACAGGTGAGTTAGCAATACGAACCAGCAATTGTAAATTATTTAGTAAGAATGATGGTGGCTCTGCAATTGGAATTGTAGCTGGATCGGCTGATACCTTAACTACTGCAAGAACAATAGCTGGTGTTAGCTTTGACGGATCTGCAAATATTTCTTTAAATAACAATGCAATAACAAATGGTGCTGGCTATATAACTTCTGCTGACGGAGGTAACGCAGCGACTTTAGACAGCCTAGACTCAACAAGTTTTTTAAGATCAGACGCAGCAGATAGTGGAACTGGATTACTTACTTTAAGTGGAGGTTTAGCATTATCAGGTCAAGTGGGAGCAGCGATAACAGCAGCTAGTGATGGATCGACAATAACCTTAGATTTAGGAGCTAATACGCATCAATCTGTAACATTAGGTGGCAACAGGACATTCGCTGCACCATCAAACCAAACTGTAGGTCAATCAGGATCTATATTTATCACACAAGATGGTACAGGATCTCGCACAGCTTCTTTTAATTCAGCATTTAAGTTTGTTGGAGGTACAGCACCTACGTTGTCGACAGCCGCTAGTGCGGTTGATAGAATAGATTATGTTATCAAATCTAGCAACGTGATACATTGTGCAATTTCATTGGATGTAAAATAGATGGCTTTATTTGACACAATCAGAATGGGAGCTTCTGGAGCAGAAGATTCTTACGAAATAGAACGTAGTTTAAGGTTTAATCGTGATGATACTAATTATTTAAGTAGAACCCCTAGTAGTGCAGGGAATAGAGATACTTGGACATTATCGTGTTGGGTTAAAAAAGGAGAAGTTGAACTTTATCAAGCTATACTTTATGCTGGGCCATCAACAGGAGCTAACCATAATAATACGGACGCTTTTGCATTTACTGGCAGCGATCAATTGTTTTTTGGTGGAGAAGTGGGTCAAAGTGTAACATACAATATAGTAACAAATCGAAAATTTAGAGACGTATCAGCTTGGTATCACATAGTTCTTGCTGTTGACACTACGCAAGGAACAGCATCAGATCGAGTTAAATTATATATAAATGGTGTTCAAGAAACAAGTTTTGCTACAGAAACTTATATGTCTCAAAACCAAGACACATTTGTCAATGCAACAAATATACACGCTATTGGTTATACAAGTAACACCCGATGTTTAGATGGCTATATGGCAGAGTATTATTTAATTGATGGACAACAATTAACACCAGCATCTTTTGGAGAGACAAATGCAGCAACAGGTCAATGGAATCCTATAGAGTACACAGGGACTTTCGGAACAAATGGGTTTTATTTAAAATTTGCAGATAATAGTTCTACCTCTGCTCTTGGTACTGATTCGAGTGGTAATAATCATACTTGGACAACACATAATTTTGGTGTAAGCAATCATCCAGATAATGATTCTATGTTTGATAGT
>VTLG01004704.1_pt1 | contig 15103 bp, 19 predicted proteins | sample 4694571 | NCBI WGS metagenome assembly VTLG01 (sample SAMN12604809, study PRJNA352737) | marine metagenome | biome: ENVO:00000447; feature: ENVO:00000209|ENVO:00000569|ENVO:01000036; material: ENVO:00002151; isolation source: viral sequences binned using virsorter ...
CCACGCAAAGTCAACCTTAGCAGCATGTGCTGTATTACATAGGTTCTTATTTGCGACAAAAGAAAGCCCAGAATTCATCGCTTGGGTTGGCGAGGCACAAGACCAGGCTATTGATAACCTTAATTGGATATCTACTCATATTTATGAAAATCCTGCAATTCATTACTATTTCGGTGATTTGCAAGGTGATAAGTGGACGAAAAACGAAATTGTATTGAAAAATAATTGTAGAATGATTGCTAAGGGTGCTTCGCAAAGATTGAGGGGTAAAAAGCAATTATCTACAAGATATACAGGAATTATACTTGATGACTTTGAATCTGAGCTAAATACTAAAACTCCAGAATCTAGACTGCAAATTAAGAATTGGGTGACTGCTGCGGTATATCCTGCTATTGATTTTGATAAAGGTGGGTTTTTATGGTGTAATGGAACAATTGTGCATTATGACTCATTTTTAAATGGACTTGTTAAAAACTATCAAGCTGCTCAAAAAACAGGAGAAGAGTATTCTTGGAACGTAGAAACACATAAAGCGATTCAAGATGATGGTACTCCATTATGGCCTTCACGTTGGCCAATGAAGAAAATTGAAGAAAGAAAGCAGTTTTACATAGATTCGGGTACTCCTGCTAAATTTTATCAAGAATACATGAATCAGGCTAAATCTCCAGAAGATGAGATATTTAGTGAAAATGATATTACTGGTGGTTTTTATGGAGGTGGAGTAAAATTTGATGAAAGTGCTAATTCTTGGTATATAAAATTTGAAGACGGGAGTATGGAATATGTTAATATATACATGGGCGTTGACCCTGCCTCAACGCTTGGTTCTAGGAACGATTATAGTGTTATTATGGTTATTGGTGTTACTGCTGAGTACGATTACTATGTTATTGAATACTGGAGGAAAAGAGTATTACCCATGGAGTGTGCCGACCAGATATTTAAGATTTCAGAACGATACAGTCCAATTAAAAGAATAAACATTGAAACTATCTCATATCAGGAAATGTTAAGGGATTATGTACAAAAACGTAGCAAAAAAGAAGGAAAGTTTTTACCTGGCATTGAAATGGGTATTAAAGGATATGGACAGCAAAAAAAGAAAGATAGGCTATTTGAAGGACTTCAACCTATGTTTAAAGCAGGTGCGGTACATTTAAAAAAAGATATGCATGAATTTATTGGAGAACTGCTAGATTTTCCAAAAGGTTCGCATGATGATACAATTGATGCATTTTGGTTATCAACTCAATATGCTAAAGGAAATAAAAAAGCTGGCAAGGGGAAAAAGGTTAAAAAAGGAGAATCTTGGGAGAAACCTAAGAAACGATATAATTGGATGACAGGGTCAAGAGTTTGATAATTAAAAATTTATTCTTATATTACACACTATGATAGAAGCGGATAAAAGAGCAATTCAAGTAAGAGATTTATGGAGACGCTGGCATGACGCTCGAAAAGAGTGGGAAACCCATGCAAGAGAAGATATTGACTTCTATTTAGGTAATCATTTTAGTGAATCTGAATCTGATGAACTTGAAGCTAGGAATCAGTCAAGTTTACCATTAGATAGGTTATATTCTGCAATTGAGCAGTTTAAAGCCATTATTACATCTAAACCACCAAAATTCTCAGCTATGCCAAGAGAAGACTCTGATAGTGATTTAGCAAATGTATGGAAAGTAATACTTGAGTATATCTGGAATATATCAGATGGCAATGAAATATTTAAACAAGCAGTTCATGATTACGCTGTTACAGGTTTAGGTTACTTTTATGCATATGTAGACAGAGAAGCTGATTATGGTAGAGGCGAAGTTAAATTTACATATGTAGACCCGTTTAGAGTTGTTGTAGACCCAAATGCAAGAAGTAAGTATTTTGATGATGCTACGGGTATGATGCTATCAACTATCTTTACAAAGTTTCAATTATTAGATTTATATCCGCAATTAGCGGAAGTTAATGAAGAAAACGGTAAAATGCTTATTGACGAGATTGAAGGGTATTATGAAGATGAAACATTTCCATCTGCATCAAATACAAGGTCAAAGGGTTCATTTACTCCAGATGTTATTAAAGACTATGACCATGGAGAAGGTTCTGAAAAATATCAACTTATTGAAAGTTTTTCTAAAACAAAGGTTCCATATTATAGAATTATGGATATGCAGTCACAGGAAGAAAGAATCCTTGATGCTAAAAATATGGAAAAGTTTTTAGAGAATGATAAGATAAGAAAAGCAGTTGAACAAGGTATGATTGATGTAGTAGAGGTTCAACAAACAAGAATTAAGCTAGTATGTACATTAGGGCAAACAATTCTTTATGAAAGAATATTAAATACAGATAAATATCCTATTGTGCCTATTCCTAATATTTGGACTAACACTCCATACCCAATGAGTGATGTTAGAAAGAATAAAGATTTTCAAAGATTTTTAAATAAAACAATGTCATTAATAACTTCACATGCACAAGCATCTTCAGGGTTAAAGCTATTAATACCACAAGGAAGTGTTGATGATATAGAAGAATTAGAAAGAGATTGGGCAAATCCAAATGCAACGATTGAATATGACCCGTCATTTGGAGAACCTCACTTTCCATCGCCACAACCTTTATCTAACTCAGTAATGCAGTTACCTGCACTTGTTGAAAAATATATTGATTTAAATATGGGTATATTTGAAATGCAACAAGGAAATGCAGAGGCAGCACCAAGAACTTCATCTGGAACAATGATGATGGAAGATTTTGGTCAAAGACGTAGTAAATCAAAATTAAGAGATATTGAAGGAAGTTTACGTAGATTAGGTCAAGTAGTATATAACCTTGCTAAAGAACATTATACTTATAAAAAAGTATTTAGAGTTGTTCAGCCTAATAACGATATGTCTGAATATATGGTTAATCACTACAATGATAAATCACAAGCTATTGGCGAAATGATGAATGATTTAACTATTGGTCAATATGATGTTAATATTATTGGTAATTCAACAATGCCGTCAAATAGATGGGGTGAATGGTCAATATACATGGAAGCATATCAAGCTGGACTTATTGATAGAACAGAAGCATTAATGAAAACTGATATATTTGATAAAGAAGGTGTATTACAAAGAATGGACATTGTACAACAATTACAGGGGCAATTACAACAAGCTCAAGAACAAATTAAAGAATTATCTGGTGACTTACAAACTGCTAGTCGTGAATCCATTGCGGCTCGTCAAAGAACTGAAGTTGAGAAGTTTAAAGGTAAGTTAAAAGAAGTAGAATTGGATTCTAAATCTGCTAATAAACAGCAGGTTGATAAACTAACAAGTGCAGTTAAACTCGAAGTCGAGAAATCACGTTTACGTGGTCAATCTCAAGCAGACAGAGAGAAATTGCAAGCCAAAGGAGGCAAATAATGGATAACGCATTAGGAAATGAAAATCTTGAAAATCAAGGTGAAATCAATAATAATGTAGGGCAAGATGAAAATCAAACACAGAATGAAGGAGCTTCAACAGATTGGGAGTCTCAAGCTAAGTATTTTCAATCAGAAAAAGATAAACTTCATACTGAAAATCAAAAACTAAAGGATTACGAGAAAGTTGGCAAATTGTTGGAATCACGACCAGATATCGTTAATACAATATCAGGAATGGTTCAAGGTGGTCAACCAGCAGCAACTGAAAGAATAGCCTTAGAAAAAGATGAGTTTGACCCATGGGAAGCCTATAATGACCCAGCATCTAAATCGTATAAGTTTCGACAACAAGAGTTACAGGACTCTATTAATACTGCCGTTCAAAGCCAAGTAGCTGGTGTTCAAAAGGAAGTTGGTATGACTAAACTTCAAGGAGAACTTTCTGCAAAAGGATTAACACCTGAAGAAATTACTTCATTTGTTGACTTTGCAAGTAAAAACCCTGCTGAATATGGTGTTGATGGTGCTATTAATATGTGGAGGTCTGTTACTCAAGAACAACCAGCACAAGATGAAAATGAAAATCCACTGGATTCAATTCGTCAAAATCAAGCAGTTCCTCAGCAAGCAGGTATTTTATCTGGTGAGCAACCTGTAAGAAAAGATGAAAAAGATTCAATGTGGGAAGGTATTTTAAAAGCTGGAAGTCGAGCTAGCGTATTGTAAATATTAATATAAATCAAGGAGTAGAATATAATGGCAAATTATAATTCTGGACAAGTAAAGTTTGGAACTCCTGGGTCACAAACAGCTTTAACTTTAACACAAGGGTCAAGACGATTATATGACTTTAGTGATAGGATTGCTGAGTTATCCCCAGAGGAGTCTCCATTCTTTGTATACTTGTCAAAAGTAGGAAAAGTGCCGACAACTGATTCACAGTTTAGGTTCTTAGAAGATAGGACAAAGATTGCAATGACTGATAGAAGTTTTGTTATTTCAACAAATCTTGCTGCAGTTTCAGCAGGAGCTACGGTTACAGCAACTTTATCAGCTGCACAACCTTGGCTGATTAAAGGAATGGTTGTATCAGTTGAATCAACTACTGGTAATAGTGGTGCACCTAATCATGCAAATGCAAGAATAGAAGCTGTTAACTCAACAACATCAATTGATATTAAATGGTTAACTAACCCAGGTTCTGATGCTGATTCAGGAGCAAATGCAAAAGCTACAGTTATTGGTACATCATTTGAGCAAGGTTCAGGTGCTCCAGATGTATTTTCACAAGAGTTAGACCATGATTATGGACATACTCAAATCTTTAAAACAGCTTGTGAAATGACTAATACAGCAAGAGCAACTGTTTATAGAGGCTATGCTAGTGAATGGGATAGGATATGGAATCTTAAATTAAGAGAACATAAAATTGACATTGAAAGAGCAATGCTTTTTGGACAACGTGCATCTTCTGGTGGTATTCAATACACTGAAGGTCTTGCAGGCCATATTATGGCTAATGGTCAATCTCAAACAATAGAAGATTCTGAGCAATTAGAATACACAGAAGGCCAAGCTTACTTGAAAACAGTAGCAGCTGGAAGTTTATCTTATGATGTTTTATTAAGAGACTTAGAAGTTGTATTTGACCCAGCTAGAGGTGGAAACACAAGTAAATTAGCTTTATGCTCTTTACCTGTAATTTCATTATTCAATAAATTAGGCGATGGTGCTGGATTTCTTGGTGACTCAATGGGTGGTTCAAATCGATACAACTTTGATGCTAGTCAAGGCTCTTTTGGTCATAAGGTTATGAAGATTGATACAGTTCATGGTGATTTAAGTTTAGTAAAAGAACCTTTATTCAGAGGAATGTCTGGTGAATTTATGTTACTTGCTGACTTAGACCATGTATCATACAGACCATTAGTTGGCAACGGTGTCAATAGAGATACTTCAATTACAACAAATGTGCAACAAGCAGATGAGGATTTACGTAAAGATATGATTCTTACAGAAGCAGGTCTTGAAGTTAGTCTTCCTGAAACACATGCGTTGTTTAACTTTGAGGAGGCATTATAATGAGAAGTGATATATTGAATGTAAATAGTAGTTCTACTTTTACACATAAGAGAAAAGTTCATTCTATTAATGCTGATGTAACATTAACTAATGCAGATAGCGGAAAAGTTTTCATGCTTGATGCTGCAGGTGGAACAGTTGCAATAACTTTACCAACTGCTTCTACAGGAGAAGATGGTGTCTATTATAAATTTATAGTAGAAGAAGAAACTCCTGGCAATGCTATAACAATAGCAGCGGGTAGTGCAATTGTTAGTTTTGTTCAAAAAGATGCAGGTGGAGATGCAGCTAATTCAACAGCTGGTACTCAAATATCAAATATAGTTATTGGTACTTCAGCACAGAAAGGTGATGTTGTAGAGTTAATGTTTACTAAGGGAGAATATGTAGGAACAGTCCTCTCTGGTATTAATAATGCTATAACTACATCATAATCCAAATCAATAAGGATTAATAGTTTTGTAGAACTATGGGAGCTATCACTAAAAGGTAGCTCCCGAATCTACTAAAGATAATAATAATTTAAACAACCCATTCACGCACAGCCAGTGCTTAGGGTAGGAGGAAAAAATGGCATTTAAAAAATCATTACATAATTTTACGGTAGTAGAAGCTCAAAATTTAGCTTTAGGACAAAATGGTGCAGTTATAATAGACGGTACAGATGAAATAACAGGCCCTTTTATTGCAGTTACTGGTTTAGAGGCTTCAGTAGTAGATACATCTGAATGTACTACAAATTTGTCAGGAACAGTGCCAGCAACTTTTAAAATTCCAGAAGGAACTACTGTTTACGGAAAATTTGATTCAATTGAATTAGACAGTGGGTCTGTCATAGCTTATTACAGATAATGGCTAAAAAAAGAGGCTTGTGGGCCAATATCCACGCAAAACGTAAAAGAGGTGAAAAACCAGCAAAGCCTGGAGAAAAGGGTTATCCTAAGACTTTAGATATAATGGAAAAAGGAGGCCCTGTTAAAGGTTCTGTTAAAGACCTGGAAGTAATAGTTAAAGAATTGCTTAATGCTTCTAAAATGCATAAAGGTCAGTCAAAACGAATTGATAAACATTTAAAGATGATGGAAATGGGTGGTATTCTTAAAGGGCCATCTCATGAAGAAGGTGGCATACCTATTGAGGTAGAAGGTGGTGAATATATAATTAAAAAGGATTCAGTAAATGCAGAAACTGAACCAATTTTGGAATTTGTTAATGAAAATGGTAAATTACCAAAAGGAAATGACTATGATTTCCCAACAATTGATGCAAGAAAACGAAAAGGAGGCAAGTAATGCCAGAAGTAAAAGATAAAGCAACAGGTAAAACCATAGCTAAAATGTCTTACGATACACCAGGTAGAATGGCAGCAGAAAAAATGGTTGCAGAAAATCCTGGATATGAAATTAATGATGGAAGCATGAGAAGTGAAACAATGTATGCAGGTGGTGGTAAAACTGGATTTAATCAAATAGGTGCAGAAAAACCAATGATGATGGGTGGCGGTAAAATGGGCATGAAATATGGTCATGGAGGAATGACACCTGAAATGAAAAAGTATGAAGAAGGTGGAAAGACAATGAAAGCCGTTGACGCAGAAGAAAATCCAGGTTTATCTAAACTTCCCAAAAAGGTTAGAAATAAAATGGGATATATGAAGCATGGCGGAAAAACTAAGTATAAAAAGGGTGGAAAAACTCTTAAGCAAAGAACAGAAGAAGGTATTGCTGCTGCAAAGAAAAGGATAAAAAAAGGTATTAAAGAAGAAAGAAGTAGACAAAGAGAGCTAGAGAGTGACATTGAATTTGAAACTTATGGATATAAAGGTTCTCCTGGTGAATATTCAGAAAAAAAACAAAAAGCAATAACTAAGGATAAGTTAGATGATATGGCTGAATTTATTAAATTCAGAAAAAAAGAACAGGCTAAAAAAAGAAAAAAGAAAAAATAATGAGAACTTATTATTGTATATGTGGAAATAAAGCAGAAGCAGTTCCTGGTAGACTGGCTGAATGTAAATGTGGCAAGGTGTTTGGTTTAAATAAAAATATATCTGACCATATTAATATGAGAACAACTTGGAGTGGACAAACACAAGTTGAATTCAGTCAAACAACAATGGATGCAGATATAGCAGAGAGGAATAAAAGATAATGGCTGTATTTAAAACTCAAATTCAAGATATAATAGGAGATTTTGATGATGATGTTGCTATAAACCAATTCCTTACTGATGGAGCTAAAGAGTTAATAAACATGATGCCTCCTCTGTTAAAGGAGAAATGCACATCAGAAACTACATTAAATAATTCTGCAACAACTATGGATATGGATGGAGTTGGCGAAATTTTATATGTAAATAGACTTTCTGCTGACTCTGGTGGAAGTAGAATCCCTTGCAGAAAAGTTCCTTCAATGTATGGAGAATTGTCAAATGATTCAAATAGTTTATATAAAGCAAGTGCTACTGACCCTGTATATTGGATTTTAAGCTCAAGTGATGCTACAATATTAAATGTAATACCAACTCCAACTGCAAATCAAACTGCAATTGTGTATCATGTAGCATATCCTTCAATTACTGGTAGTGATGATTCTGTAATTGCTAACTTTCCTGATGAATTAGAATATCTAGTTGTTTTATATGCATCAATAAAAATAGTAGAAAGACAACTTATTGAAGAAGAAGATATTGAGTTATATGCTCCAATTGTAACAATACTAAAACAAGACTATATACAAGGACTTCAACATTCAGGTTTAGTTCAAGCACAACAACCACAAGGAGCTAAATAATGACAGCAAAAAATATAATAGAACAGATTGAAAAGTTATTTGGAAGACAACAAGAGCAATATATGTTTCAGTTAATTAATGATGCATTGGATGATATTGCATCACATAAAAGAAATTATTCAGAATCAAAAACAACAAATTTAGTAGGCTATGATAGATGGTATACTCTTAGTGATAATGTAGTAGATATAGAAAGAGTTGAAATAAAAGATACAAATGACAGATATGTAATGATACCAAAGCTTACAGACCCTCATAAAATATTAAGAGGAGATACTGACTCCCATTCAGTTTCAGGTATTAGTTGGTCAGATACTGATTCAGGGGATGATTCATTAACTTAGGAGAATTATGGCAACAAATAAAAGAACATATCCAAACGATTACTTTTCATGGTATAATGATGACTCAAGACTAGCTATTTTATGTGAAGACACAACAGCAACATCTGGAGAAAGAACTCAAGAAAAATATGATACTTACCAAGGAGCTGATGTAACTGCTGGTATAAGAATTACATATACATCAAAATATAAAGCAATTGATGCACAAACAGATGATTTATTTACTGATGTACATTTAGATTCAGGATTACATCCTGCAGTTGTTTGTTATATTAAAGGGAGAATGTTTGAAGATGCAGGAGACCTGCAAAGAGCTCAATATTTTAGAGCAATGTATGATAAGATGGTAAAGCAATACCCATTAAGAAAAAGTGGTGTAAGAGCTTTAGCAGTACCAAGATTATAAAATAAGGGGATATAATGGATTTTAAAAAAATGCTCGAAGATTACAAGAATCAACAAGAGCAAGTAAAGGAAATCTTTATAAAGCTTCAAGGCAAGATTGAAATGTGCGAAGAGCTTCTTAAAGATAACAAAGACAATAAGAAATAGTTTTTTGAAATAGAGGTAAACATGGTCAAACAAAAAAGTGGCGTAGTCAAAAGAGCTATTGTCACACCAGATAAACACGTCCCATTGCACGATAAAGCGGCAATAAATGTACTAAAACAAGCAATAGAAATAGTAAAGCCTGATATATACATTGATTTAGGTGACTTAGGAGAATGGGGTAGTGCATCACATTGGCAGTGGGCAAGAAAGAAAAAACCACCATTAGAATATATTACTCCTAGAATAGAGAAAGATATTGAAGATGTAAATGACTTTCTTGATGATATTGATAAATGTTTAGATAAAGTAGGTTGCAAAGAAAGATATATATGTCAAGGCAACCATGATGCTTGGCTGGATATGTTTGTAGCTGAACATCCATATTTACCTCAATACAAGTTTAAAGATGCTTGTAGGTTTAAGGAAAGAGGCTATAAAGTATATGGTGCAGGACTACCACCAGAAAAATGGTTAAAAGTAGGGAAGCTTCACTTTTATCATGGGCATCATAAAAATGGTCTTCACCATGCAAAAGCACATCTTCAATTAGGAGGCAATGTTATGTATGGTCATCACCATAGCTTACAACAAGCATCAGTAACTCATATAGATGGCCCTAAATCAGCTTGGAGTGCTGGATGCTTAAAAGATATGAGTCATGAGAAAAACTTGTGGTTAGGTGGTAAAGCAATAACATGGGCTCATGCATTTGCAGTAGTAGATTTTTTTAGAGGTGGACTTTTTACAGTTCACATGGTACAAATAATAAATGGACGAACCTCATTATGGGGCGAGTTAATTGAAGGTAAATAAGGAGAATACGTGGCGAATTTAACAGTAACACATACAGAAGACATTACATTAAATGGTCAACAATTTGGCGGAACAACAGTAAAGTCATTTTCTGGTATTAATGAAATATCAAAAAGGATTTTAACTATCACAACTGCTGAGTGTGTAATAGGTACATTCAGTAGTGCTGTTGCTTCAGCTGGACATTATACTGCGGCTGATGTTAGGTATATAAGATTTACTAATTTAGATGGTACAAATTTTGTTACATTAACATTTAGAAACCAAGATAATGACGAAGTTGCTATCAAAGTTGACGCAGGACAAACTTTTGTTTTAAATGGCGATAATGTTAATGGTATGACAGCGGTTTTAAATGCAACTCAAGATGCTGATGCTGCTTCTAGCACTAACTTTGGAAGTTTAACAAACATTCAAGCAGATGCAGATACTGGTTCTTGTAATTTAGAAGTTATTATAGCATCTGTATAAAATGAATATTGGTGATTATTTATTAAAGTCTGATAAGATTACTCAAAAGCAACGTGAGAAAGCTGAGCTTGAACATGAGGTTAGTGGTAATAAGTTTGGTAAATGTTGTTTAGATTTAGGCTTTATAACAAGAACAGAACTTAATCAGGCAATAAAAGCTGTACAAAAGAAAGAAAAAGGAGGAAGTAAACCAATGCCAACAGAAATAGGAGAAGGAAGTAAATTCACAATGGATTTAAAATTTGTAGCTACATTAGGTGCTATTGTTGTATCTGCTTGTGCTACTTACTTTACAATGGATTCTTCCATATCAGAACTTAAATCAAACAATAGTCCTAATAGGCTAGAGTATGATTATCTTAAAGGAGAAGTAGATAATATAAAGTCTATGGGTGATTTAAAGATAATATCATATAAACTAGATGAATACGATGAAATGTTTAAAGAGATAAAAGATTTAGTAAAACAATTACAACCATTAGCATCTGACTTAGATTATATTAAAGGTGAAATAAGTAAACTTAAAAACAAAAAGATTGATATACCTGATGTTGATTTAAGTGGCTTAGAAGATGCAATAACCAGTATGAGTAAAAATGTCGATTCTATGAAAGGTAGTTTAGAATTATTTGAAGAGAGATTAGTTAAAGTAGAGAAAAGAGGCGGAGGAAGGTTTTAATGTTTGGAAGACTTAAAAATTATATTATTTATGTGGCTGCGTCTAGCAGTCTACTCTTCTCTGATTTTTTCAGCAATTCGACTATTTATGGAGCTGCTAATATATCTACACCATATCTAAATGGTAATAGTGATTTTCAGGATGACTATAAATACAACTTAGGATTACGTAAAATAGCATTATACGATTATCAAACAAGAAATAAGTTTTACAAAGGAAATGAGCAATCTTTAAGTGATAAAGCCATCATTGGTGCTGTAAATGGCGTAGAATACCTATTCTCTGCAAGTTTTGTTAGAAATAGGGGCTATGAGTACCTAGACCAAGATTATTGGCTTAAATGGTCAAATAACGCATTTGTTACTAAATTTAAGTATATTAACAAAGAAAGTCGTGATTTGCAGTTTTTTGATTATGACGCAAGATTTAGATTAAACTTAAATAAAGTCAATGTAACATTAGGAGGTTCTATTAAGGGTCATCCAGTATATGGACATCCTGCTATATTAGATTACGATGGTGTTTGGTTTGAGTTGGCTTGGGATTATGGATATGAAGATTTTGAAGTACCTGCATTCGATTTAAATGAAAATGGTATAATTGATAATTATTATGTTTGGATTGAATCAGACCCTTATACAGAAGAAGGATATTGGGTTCATTATTATGAAGGAACCAGTTATTACTGGGAGGACGAAGAAGGTAATTATGTAGCAGGTAGTGACGAAGAATTTTATCAGTATCATTATCCACATGTTGTTAATATGTATAATGAAGACAATAAAATAAAAGAATGGCAATCTGAAGTCTCTGTAGTAGTAGGCTTAGATATTTTACTTGGGAATGACAATTATCATTCTCATATATGGGTTAATGCATTTCCATACTCTGTTGGTTTGACAGATAAGTCTTATAATGGAGATGACATACAATATGACGTTGGCATGCTGGTTGGCACTAACTTAAACGAGCATATTGGGGTGTTTATTGAGGGTATTTACCAAAGCTACTACGGCAAACAAGAATATAGTATAAGTACAGGAATCAATTGGAGATTTTAAATGTTAGTATCTACAGTTTTTTGGATTGGGTTTTGGACAGTGTTTATCTGTGGAATAATATATTTAAAATGGGATGGAACTTTATAAAGGAGAAATAGATGGCTGATGCAGCAACAATGACAATTAAAGCAGTAATACTCCCCGATGAGATACAAGCAACATTGAAAGACTTGACATTCTCATATACTCCAGCTGATGCAAATGATAAATGGTTTTATGGTATTGTTAATATTCCACATAATACAGGCAGTGTTGATTTAATAACAGGAAAGTATTTAGCTAATAGTGCTGGTGTTGCTACAGGTACAGCAAATGCAGATATAACAACATCGGATAAAGTAAAGTTTTTATTTATAAAAAATACTGGAACAACAGATGGTAGTAGTTCAACAGACGAAAGCTTAATGCTTGTTCTTGACGGTTCAACTGTAGCTCATGGTTCAACAAATGCTATTGAGATAAGTGCAGGAGAATCTTGGTTTGCAAAACTTCCAAATACAACGGTTGGAGATTTACATGCAATATCTGCAGACCCAGACCAAACAGTAGGTGGTGGTAATGTTCAATGTATAGTCGCAGCAATTTTAGATGATGTTGCTTAGGAGATAATATGTTACAAGGATTAATAATAAAAAAAGTATTAGATTTAGTCATGAAACAGCTTATGAAACAGTTTAAGTTAGACAAGATACAGCAATATGTTGAAGAACCAAATGAACTTGATAAGCAAATAAAGTCTTTAAATAAGACTGTTAATAAATATGGAAAGTATATTGAAGAGCTAGAGAAGGATATAGCTGTATTAAAAGATGTTGCAAGTAGCTCAGACTCTATTAAGAAGAAGTTTAAGAAAATTAAGAAACCAAGATTTTAATTAAACAAGGAGAATAAACATGCAAATGTTATTAGCAAACTGGGAATGGGTTTTATTAGGCTTATACGTTGTTGAAAAAGCTATTAAACTTAGTCCATCAAAAAAAGACGATGTTATCTTTGATATGATAATTAAGCCTATTGTTGATAAAGTGAAAGGAAAGTAGTGCCTAAACAAGTCCTTCAGATTGATAATTTTGCTGGAGGGTTAGATGCTTATTCTGACCCAAGAGATATTGATGATAAACAGTTTACTAGAAACTGGAATGCTGCAATTGATACGAATGGAATAATACGAGTTGCTGGTATGGCTAAAGACTCAAGTATTAATACTTCTTCTTTTGATAATACATATTTTCAACAAGGACATGGATTATTTCAATTCTCAACAGATTATTCATTTAGTATTATATCTGGAGACTTTAGTAATGGTATTAAATCTGGAACTTTATCTGCAGGAGCATCTACAAGTGCTACTTTAGAAACCACATATGCTGGGACAACAAATGAATTTCAGTATATGCAGATTTTTATATCTGGAGGAACAGGAATAGGACAATCAAGGAGAGTAGCATCAAGTACAAGTGCTACTCCTGCTGTTCTTAACCTAGAATCTGGTGAAAATTGGGACACTGCTCCTGATAACACTTCTAAGTATGTAATATATCCTTGGAAGCTTGATACCTCGAAATGGTTTGGTACAAGCGTTGTCAATGAAAACATTATAACTAATGGATTTAATGATAATGGGTCTATGATGGGAGGTATATCTAAGGCTGATAAAGATTATTATATTGCTTCAAAAAAAACAGCATCAGATAATTCATCTACAAATTTAGGTTATATTGAATATCCTGCAAATACGACTACAAGTACTACTTTAGGAGGTTCTAAGGCATTAACAATAAAACCTGGGGTTAATTATACACTTTCATTTGATTGTGCAGCTAAAAGTAAATGGTTTAATGCTGTATCAGATGGAGATGAAGATGGCTCTGATGCTACTACTATTGGAGATAAAGTTCCTTGGGTTCAATTATATTCAGCAACTGTTGCAGATACAAAAGGAAGTATTAAGACGCATTCTGCTACAGCAACATTATCAGCAGCTTGGGCAACTAATGGTACTTATAAAAATATTCCAGCAAAGTCAACTACAGGAAATGGTAAAGGTGCTGTATTTGATATTGTTATTTCTACGACTTCATCTACAGGTGATACTGCTACCTTTTACATTAAAAAAAGGGGAGAAGGTTACGTAGCTAATGAAGTATTGACTTTTGTAGACCCTTCTGGATTAACACAAACAGGAACAATAACAGCTACAGCAATTAATAATACAGGCTTATCATTAGCTAGAGATGGTTGGTTAAAAAAAGATGACCAATCAAATTATTTATCTGAGGTTGATATTAATTATATAGATAATGGTGATTTTGCAGATGGAGTTCCTACAACAAGTAGTGATGGAACTGATACTACTGCATGGAGATTAATTGACTCTTCTTCAGTTTTAACTTTATCAGAATTAGCAGGTAATGGTTATGATGGAGATGATGGAACATGTAGAATAGTCTCTGGAGGAATGGTTATCGACTCAGGAGTTCCTGAATCCTATATATATCAAGACTTAACTTTAGACGATTTAACATCTTATGATTTAAACTTCTTATATGATTCATCAAGTGGAATTAAATATGCAGTATACAATAATGATACATCTAAGTATATTCTTGACTGGACAACTTTAGGAGCTACAAAAGCATCTACATCTTCAAATGCAAATTATTCATATCCTCTTGATAATGTAGCCAGTAATAACCCTGACACAGGTAATAAATCAATGAAATATATTACATTTTCATTAGATAAAAGCACAACAGGTTCAACTGCATCTATAAGGATTTTATTTAGTACTGCATTTGCAGATTCTACAACTGATTTACATGGTGTAACTTTATATAAGGCTCATCATGATTTAGTCTCAATGGCTTATAATGAAGATGCTG
>VTLG01005456.1_pt1 | contig 15102 bp, 18 predicted proteins | sample 4694571 | NCBI WGS metagenome assembly VTLG01 (sample SAMN12604809, study PRJNA352737) | marine metagenome | biome: ENVO:00000447; feature: ENVO:00000209|ENVO:00000569|ENVO:01000036; material: ENVO:00002151; isolation source: viral sequences binned using virsorter ...
ATGATTTGATTGAGTCACAGGATAAATTGCTTACAATTTCTGCTGGTGATCTTACATTTGTCCCAACGACAAAAGATAGAGTTGTGATAAGTAGTGTTGAATTTAAAATTGTTCAAGTAATTACAAACGAGCAAAATAATACTGCTGTTAGTTTTGATCTTATCTTGAGGTAAAAATGGCAAGACGTATAAAACTTACACAAGTAAAAGATTTTTATAAGGAATTGATTGTTGATGCTGTTGCTGGAACTACTCTTGAGTGGACAAGAAGAGTGAAAAAAGCAACACCTGTTGACACTGGAAGATTAAGAGCAGCATGGCAAACAGATATAAAGCCACTTGAAGGTACAGTGACTAATAATGTTGTTTATGCAGAGCCTGTATGCTTTGGTGTTAATTTACCCCCATCATGGGGAGGTAAATATAGAACAAAACAAAAAACTGTTGCTGGCTTTCCAGCACTGATAGGCAAAGAGCTTGAAATTTATATTAACAGGCAGTTTGGGAGGTTCTAAATGGCTGCGACTGATTTAAACACTGTTAGATCCACAATAGAGGCTAGGTTGGCCACAGAGCTTGCTTCAAGCCCAGTGATCCCTGTTGTTTTCAATAATATGACCTTTGACTCTACTGCTGAAGATACTTTTGTTCAGTGCATTACAAGTTTTGGTGCTGGTGAATATTTAACAATGGGAGGAACAACTGACTCAGATAATAATGTTGTAGGTTTAGTTTTATTGAATGTATTTACAGAGGAAGGATTAGGGGCAGGGTCAAACTTTACAATTTGCAAAAGGCTTAGAGACTTATACAATAGAGTGACTGTATCTAATGTAATTTTTGATTCACCTGTGGGGCCTGAGATACTTGCATCAAGTCCAGAGGGTAAGTTTCAAACACAAATCAGAATTACTTTTAACATCTACGAGGATCTTTAATCATGCCAAAACTTGTTATTACTGAAGAAATGCTTGACGCTATCGAAGCTGTAAAAGGTGTAAGAGACGCAAACTATTGGGATCCTAATTGCAAAAGGTATATGGAGAATCAACAAAATCCTAAAAAAGATGTAAAAAAGTCTGAAAAGAGTTAATATATTTATAAATATTTCTTTTTTTTGTTATGGCTGCTGTAAAAGGTGATGTCGGTAAAATAATGTTCCATAATGCTGCTGGAACAGAAGCTGATATATCAGGTCTTAGAAACTGGTCTTTATCTATAACTAAAGACACCCAAGAAACTACAGTCATGGGTAATACAGCAAAAACTTTTGTTGGTGGCCTTATTGCTGGTGAAGGTTCAGCAGAATTAATTTATGACAACGCTGGCAACTCAGATTATCTTGCATTTGTTGAAGATATACTTACAACAGGTGATGCTGGTGACGCATTGTTTGAATTATTCCCTGATAGTTCAGCAAGTTCTAAAAAATTTGGCTTTTCTGGAATAATTACTAATGCTGAATATGGAGCAACTCTTGGTGAGATACAGCTTATCAACATTACATTCCAGACAACAGGTGCAATAACTTCAGATATATAGTAAATTTAAAATACTTCGCACTTAATTTATGCCAAACAAAAGAACTGTTGATTTGATTGCAGAGTCATTTAAAGATGAAATGACTTCAAGACGCAAATTCGATATTAAAGATTCAAAGGGAAATGTGACTGTAAGTCTATATTTTAAACCTATCACTAGGTTTGACCGAGTGAAGGCACAACAGCTTGCAGGGTCTGAAGAGGCACTTACTGTCTCAACACAATTACTTTGTCAAATGGCAGAGTTAGAAGATGGTACAAAAGCTTTCAGCATGGCCGATGCACCTAATTTACAAAGAGATCTTCCAGAAAAAATATTAAATGAGATTGAATTATTTTTGCATGATATAACTCTTGATATAGATACAGCAAAAAAAGGATAAAAGGGGATAACTGGCTCAGATTTGAGTTATTCCTAGCAACAGAACTTGGTAAGACTTTAGAAGAACTCAGAAAATCAATAACTGAGGTAGAACTTATATATTGGGCTGGTTATTATGAAATTAAGCATGAAGAAGAAAAAAGAGAGATACAACGACAAAAACACAATTCAAGGTAATATATAATAAAGGCTTTTTTTTATCTGTGGCAGAGGCAGTAGTAAGACTCAAAGTTGATGCGACAAGTGCAAATAGAGCATTAACTGGAGTTCAAGCAAAAACACAAAAACTACAGTCTGCCTTTGGTGGTCTTAGAACAGCTATTGCTGGTATTGGTATTGGATTATTAGCAAAGCAAGCGGTTAATACCTCTGCAAACTTTGAAAAGCTTAACGTAAGACTTGGTTTACTTACAAAAGCATCTGGAACTTTTGCAAAGTCGCAGCAAATTGCGGCAAATGCACAAAAAGCTTTTGGACTTAGTGCAACTGAAGCACTTGAAGGAATTACAGATATAACAGCAAGATTAGCTCCTTTGGGTGTTGGTGTAGAGGATATAAAAAGTACATTCTTTGGATTTAATACGGCTGCTAAGTTGGCTGGTGCATCAACTATAGAGGCATCAAACGCATTTAGACAGTTAGCACAGGCTCTTGGATCAGGAAGGCTTGCTGGTGATGAATTTAGGAGTATTTCAGAACAAATCCCTACACTATTGCAACCTATTGCAGATGAACTCAATGTCCCTATTGGAAAACTTAAAGAATTAGCTGCTGAAGGCAAATTAACAAGTGAAGTTGTTTTAAGGGCATTAAGAACGATTGAAACAGAAGGTGCAGCTTCCTTAGAAGCTCTAGTAAAGGCAGACCCTACTCAAGTATTTAAAGATTTATCAAATGAAGCTGAGAACTTGTCCAGAGCAGTTGGTGATTTGCTTAAACCAGCTGTGATTGAAGGAACAAAGGTTTTGACAAAGCTTTTAGTTGTATTAACAGAATTTGTAAACAGTGATGCTGGTCAAGCAACTCTTTTACTTGTTGGCATAGCAGCCGCAGCAAAAACAATTGCAGTTGCAGTTCCTTTAGCAGGGGCGGCCATAGCAGCTATAACAATAAAAATAGGTGCATTAAAAATTGCAGTTCTTGGATTATCTGGTGCGATTGCGGCAACTGGTATCGGTGCTTTGGCTATTGGTTTGGGGATAGTCACCACAGAAATCATAAAAGCAAAAAAAGCACAAAATGAATTGAATGATGCAATAGCAAAAGGCTCTGAAGAAGAAGTTACTAAACAATTAGAAAAACAAAAAGCTTTAAGAGAAAAAATTAACGCAAGAATAGAAAATGCAAATGGAAGAAAAAAAGAATCTTTAGAAACAAAATTAAAAGAGATTGATGCTGATATTCGTATGCTAGAGGGAAGAAATAAAACACTTGAATCCGATAAGCTTATAAATGAAAAACTAAAAGAAAGAGTTGATATTCAAAAAGAAAGCACTGAAGAAATAAAAAACCAACAAACAGAGACAGATAAACTCAAAGAGAAAATGATGGCAGTGGGTGAAGAAATTGAAAGCAGTATCAAAAACAACTTAAGAGACGCTATAACTGGAGCAAAATCATTTGGAGAGGCTATGACAGGTGTATTGAATCGGATAAGAGATAAAATTATTGATGCTCAGATTGATAAGCTGATTGGTGGTTTTGGTGAAAATTTTGGAAAATCTGCCTCTGGTGGCAAAGGAAAAGGTATTGGTGGATTTTTGGGTGGAATCTTAGGTGGTTTGTTTGCTAATGGTGGTAGGCCGCCAGTAGGTAAAGTTTCAGTAGTTGGTGAAAGAGGCCCAGAATTATTTGTTCCAAAAGTTGCTGGCACAATCATTCCAAACAATGCAATCGGTGGAGGCGGCACAACTAATAATATGATTACTGTAAATGTTGATGCCTCTGGAACTTCTGTTCAAGGAAATGGATCAGAAGCGGATCAACTTGGAGGTCTTATTGCTAGTGTTGTGCAAGCAACTATAATTGATGAACAAAGGGCTGGAGGTTTATTAAATAGGTAATGGCAACTTTTCCAAGTATCTCTCCAACTTACGGAATGAGAAAAACAAGCAAGCCAAAAATAAGGGTTTCTTCGCTTGGTGATGGTTATGAGTTCAGAGCTTTATATGGCCTTCCTTTATCTCAAGACCCTAAAGTATATGATCTTACTTTTAACGTGTCTGAGACTGATGCAGATACCATAGAGGCATTTTTAAGAAGTAGAGTCAACGATCAGGCTAGTTTTACATTTACACCACCAGCAGAGGGCTTTACAAAAACAGGTAATTATTCACAAAGCGGAACAACTGTTACTATTACTATCACATCACATGGTGTTGCAATAGGTGATATTTTGACTATTGATTATACCTCTGGATCTGCTACTGATGGCACTTTTGCTGTTGCTTCATCTGCTGATTCAGACACTTTTACTGTAACGGCAGCAAATTCTGATGCAGATGGACAAACTGGTACTGTTTCAATCACTCTTTCTGGTTCTGGTCAATATGTTTGTGATTCATGGACAAAAACAATACCTTACAACAATAGAGCAATAATTAACACTACATTCAGGGAGGTTTTTGAACCATAAATGGGCAACCCTACAACTGAACTTCAACAACTTACAAACAAATCAATTATTGAGTTATATTCTGTAGAATTAAAGCCTGATGTACATTTTCAAAAAACAGCTCAAACTGGTACATATTCGCAAAGTGGTACAACAATCACAATCAGTGCTACTGGTCATGGTATGCCTGTTGGCACAATAGTTGTTCTTGACTTCACAACTGGAAATGCTGGCGATGGTGTATATACAATACAAACTGAATCAACAAATGAATTTACAGTCACTTCAACTGTTTCACAATCAACAAGTGGTGATGTTTCATTTAATTCAAACGTAGATCCATCAGTACCTATTGTCTATCTTTTTCATGCTGGCAATAATATGAAAGACAGCACAGATATAATTTGGCAATCAAATACTTATACAAGAATGCCTGTAAAGGCAGAGGGTTTTAAATACTCTGGAAAAGGTAAACTTCCAAGACCAACTTTGACTTTTTCTAATTTATTAGGAACAATAACTGCAATATTACAGCTAACAAATCAAACAACAGCTTTTTCTGATCTTGCAGGAGCAAAAGTTACACGCAGACGCACACTTGCTAGATTCCTTGACGAGGCAAACTTTCCTTCAAATGTAAATCCTTTTAAAGTAGGCTTGGTAGATCCAACGGCTGAGCTGCCGAGAGAAGTTTATTTTATTGAAAGAAAAAATGTTGAAAATAGAAATGTTGTACAGTTTGAAATGGTAGGGTCTTTTGATTTGTTTGGAGTTGCTGCACCAAAAAAACTTGTTACCAGAGCAGATTTTGCTGGTGTTGGTACTTTTGTAAATAATTAAAATGTTTTGGAAAGAATCTTTTAAAAAATATGCAACAAAACAAGCTCAAGAGGAAGCTTGTGGTTTGTTAGCAATAATAAAAGGAAAAGAAACCTTCTGGCCTTGTAAAAACTTAGCAGAGGGTAGATTTGAATTTTTTATTATTGATCCTGATGACTGGGCAGAATGTGAAGATACAGGAGAAATTGTTGGTGTAATACATAGTCACCCTTTAGGCCCTGCAACTCCTTCAGATAACGATAAAGCTGCTTGTGAACATCTTGGCTTCCCTTATTATATTTATAGTATTGAACACGATCATTGGGAAAATTTAGAACCAAATGGTTGGAAAGCACCTTCACTTATAGGACGGAAATTTATTTGGGGTAAGTATGATTGTTGGTCAATAGTCACAGATTGGTTTAAAGAAAATAAAAATATAAATATCAAGTATTGGCAAAGGCCAAGAAAAATCAAAGATTTTAGTGATAATCCTTATTTTGATAAAGTTCTTACAGAATCAAAGTTTATAAAACAAAACACAAATCATAATTTAAAAGAAGGTGATGTTTTACTTTTTCAAACAGTTACTGGTAATTGTGATCATGTTGCTGTTTACATTGGAGATATGATGATATTAAATCACAATATTAAATCATTAAGTTGTCGTGAGCTTTTTGATTTAAACTACCAAAAAGCATTAAGAGGGGTCTATAGATATGCAGCTTAAAAAAATTAAAGTTTATGGAAAATTAAGACAATTTCTAGGCAAATCATATTTTGAAGCTGCTGTTAGATCACCACAACAAGCGATGAGTTTTCTTATGGCAAACTTTGAAGGTCTACAAAAACATATGAATGATCAAATGTACAAAATAAAAATGGGAGGAAATGTTATCACAGAAGATTATTTGTCAATGTCTGGTCAAGGGGATATTCAAATCATACCGATTGCAACTGGATCTGCTTTTTTTGTACCGATTATACTTGGTGCGGGTGCAGTAGCTGCTGGTTCTGCAATAGGTTCAGCAACAGCTGGTATTTTAGGCACTAAAATATTAGGAACAACCATTGGAACTATTGTTGGAACAGGTTTAACTACAATTGGAACTTCAATGATTATTGACGGAGTAGTTGATATGATTGCACCACAAAAAACCCCACAATTTGCATCATCTGTAAGCTCATTAGATCCGTCAATTAGAGGTTCATATTCTTTCAGTGGGATTCAAAATGTAAGTTCAAGTGGTGTTCCTATTCCTATTATTTATGGTCTTGTTTTCAGTGGTTCAATTTTGATCAGTTCAGGTACTGATACTGCCCAACTTAAAAAGAGTATAAGTTAATGCCAAGATTAGTTGACGATCAGTTATTTGGCAGAGATCCAGATGGAAGGGTTGTTGATCCTGACTTAATAGATGGCGGCCTTCGATCAAAGCAATTCGCAACAGTGCTTGATTTACTTGGATACGGGGAAATTGATGGTATTTTAGATATTAATATTGGTGGCGATGAATTTAAAAAACATATTTTTTTAGACGGCACACCTTTAATTAATTCAAGCGGTGAAAATAACTTCACAAATGTTGAAGTATTTTTTAAAAACGGAGCAAGTGATCAAACAGCTTTACAAGAAATAAATGCAATAGAAAATACTATTCCTGTTGGTGTATCTTTAACCAATCAACCTTTTGCAACAACAAAAACAGGTACTTATACACTTGCTGGTGCTGCAGGTCAAACTGCAAGCGGTGTTTCACTTGGTGGAAATCAAATGTTAGTGGAAATATCAAGTCATGGATACGTTGTTGATGAAGTAATTCAATGGACTAATACTAGCTCAGAAGGAACTGTTCAAACTGATAATCCACAAACACAAAAAATAATTTCTGTTCCTGACAGTGGTAAATTTGTTGTAAATACAACATTTGAAAATACATCTTTTGCAGGTAATTGCACAGTAAAAACTACTCAAGGTTTGTCAAGAACTATATCTAATACTGATGTTGATAAAGTAAGAGTTTCAGTTCAATTTCCTTCATTACAACTTTTTAAAGATGATGGAGACATAATTGGAGCCGAAGTCAAGCTGTCGATAAGGATCACAGAAAATGATGGAACTGTTAATAACCCAGTTATTTTAGATATCACAAACGGAAAAGCCACAAGTCCCTATGTAAAAGACTATGAGATTGTTTTCGAAAAAACAATGAGCTTTCCATTGACATTGAGTGTTTTTAGAAATACAGATGATTCAGCTGATTCAAAATTACAAAATTCTACAAATTGGCTTTCTTATACAGAAATAAATACAGATACAAGTGCATATCAAGGTTTTTCTTATGTTGCCTTAAGATTTAATGCACAAGAGTTTCAAAGTTACCCAAGACGTATGTATCGTGTCAAAGGAACAAAAATTAAAGTTCCACATGATACGACAATCGACAGTATAACTGGAAGAGTGATTTATCCAGATGGTTATACATTTAATGGGACATTTAAAACAAATAAAGAATGGTGTTCAGATCCAGCATGGGTTTTATATGACATATTGACAACAGACAAAGGTTTTGGTGGTGATGATGGAATTGTTCAGGAAGAAAACTTAGATGTTTTTAGTTTTTATTCTGCTAGTGCTTATGCAAGTGCTTTGATTACTGATCCAATTACAAACACAACTGAGCCTAGATTCAGCTGCAATGTAATTTTAAATCAAAGAAATGATGCTTACACTTTGATAAATGACCTTTGTGCTGTAATGAACGCCATGCCATTTTATAGCAATGGCACTCTGCAGATATCACAAGATAGGCCGACAAATACATCTACAAACACATCTGATGCTCAATATTTATTCAATAATACAAATGTAACTGAAGAAGGTTTTACATATCAGAATCAAGCAGCCAGACTTAAATATACAGAAGTTGAAGTGCAATATTTTGACAATGAAACACAGACAATGGAGTTTGAAGTTGTAACCGCTGATCAAATTACTGCTTTAGGTTCTGGATCAACTGGGTTAAATGCTATTAATAAATTTGGCAGAACAAGAAAAACATTAAAAGCTTTTGCCTGTACTTCTATTGGTCAGGCAAATAGGCTTGGAAGATGGTTTTTGTACACTAATTTACTAGAAACTGAAGTCGTCACTTTTACTACAACACTTGAAGCTGGTGTAATTGTAAGACCTTCAACTATTATTGCTATTGCTGACTCGGTTAGGTCAGGTACTAGAAAAGGAGGGCGCATCAAAACAGGTGTTTCTACTACCGAAATAGTTGTTGATAGAAGTGGAATAGATGGAAATGACTTGACACATGACTCAGGAGCTGAATTGACTGTTGTTTTACCAGATGGCACAGCTGAATCAAAAACTATAGATTCTATTATCGGTACAACAATAACTGTATCCTCTGCATTTTCTTCAACCCCTCAGTCAAACAGTGTCTACGCAATTGAAAGCTCCTCAACTGAATTTCAAATTTTTAGAGTTGTAAGTATTGAAGAAAAAAATAATTCTGAATACACAATTACTGCCGTTATACATGACACAGATAAATATGCACAAGTAGAAGATACAACAGTTGCATTTAATCCAAAAACAATAACAACTTTAATAGGTGAAAAACCAGCCCCCTCAAACTTAACAGCAACTGAGCAAATTGTTGAATTAAATAACAGAGCAGTTTCAAAAATATTTTTAGCATGGCAACCTGTTCAAGGCGTAAAAGAATATTTATTAGAATTTCAATATGAAAACAATGATCCAGAAAGAGTGAGGGTTGCTAGGCCAAGTTTTGAGTTATTTGAATCAAGATTAGGAACATATAAATTTGCAATAAAATCTTTTAATTCATTAGGTGTTCTTAGCTCGGACACAGCGACATTGAATTTTGATGCTTTTGGTAAAACAACTAGACCAAGCGCACCAACCAGATTGAGAGTTGAACCTGTTTCTCCGCAATTTATTAAATTAAGGTTTGACCCATCTACCGATGTTGATGTTAAACATGGTGGTGCTGTATCTATTAGACATACACCAAGCATTACTCCTTCACCTTCCTCAGATTCAATTTTTCAAAATTCAACAGAAATTATAGAAACACTTGCCGGAAGTATCTCAGAAACTTTAGTCCCTGCTTTAACAGGGACTTATTTAGTAAAATTTATTGACGATGGTGGACGTAAATCTGAAGTTGAAGCAAGAATAATTGTCACAGAACCAGATCCACAACCTAATCAAATAATACTTACAGAAAGAGAGGATACTGATTCACCACCATTTCAAGGAAATAAGGTTAACACATTTTATGATGCAACTTTTGATGGTTTACTTTTAGATGGAACATTGCTTATAGATGATGTCGTACAGAATATTGATGATTTATCTAATATTGATTTTGCAGGGCCGATTAATTCAAGTGGAACTTATGAATTTCAAAATGTAGTTGATTTGGAAGCTATATTTAAATTGTCTTTAAAAAGAAGATTTGTTACTTCTGGTCTTTTAGTTAATGATCTTATTGATTCAAGAACTGCAAATATTGATACATGGACTGATTTTGATGGAACTCTTGCTGATGATGTAAATGCAAAGCTTTTGGTGGCAACAACAGACATTGACCCAGCTACTTCAGTTTCAGCCACTTATGGGCAAAGCGGTACAACTATAACAATCACAAAAAGTTCGCATGGATACTCTATAGGTGATTTTGTTGTAATTGATTTCACAGCAGGCAGTGCTACAGATGGTAATTATGAGATACAGACTGTTCCTGATGCTAATTCTTTTACTGTTACTTCATCTACAAGTGAAACAATATCAAGCGGAACTTCTTGTACATATGGAGCAAACTTCACTCAATTTAATACTTTTGCAAATGGGCAGTTTACAGCAAGAGGATTTAAGTTTAAATGTGAGCTTGAATCAAATGATCCGGCACAGAATATTCTTATTTCTGAACTTGGTTTTGAGGCAAGTATAGAACAAAGAACAGAAACGATACAAACAGCTATTGCGTCTGGCACTTCTGCAAAAACTGTTACATTTGCTTCACCCTTTTTCACAGGCACTGGTTCTCTAGGCGGCTCAACAACTGCATTCTTACCTTCTGTCGGAATTACTCTTGAAGGTGCTGCTTCTGGTGATTATTTTAAAATAACATCTATAACGGGAACACAGTTTGTGATAGAGGTAAGGGATTCAAGTAATAATTTTAAAGATTTAAATTTTAAATATATAGCAGTTGGTTTTGGTAAAGGTGGATAAGTATGCTTATATTAAAGTTATCAACTAATATATAATTAATTTAAAAAGGATTAAGTAATGGCAACTCATGATTATGTAATAGCTAACCAATCAGGGGCTGCATTTCGTACAGACTTAAATAATGCTCTTGCTGCAATCGTAAGTAATAATTCAAATTCATCAAGTCCAGCTACTACCTATGCATATCAATGGTGGGCTGATACTTCGGCTGGAACTTTAAAAATAAGAAACTCAGCAAATAACGCATGGATTGAACTTTTACAGCTTGACGGAACGTTAACTCTTGAAGATGGTTCTGCAAGCACTCCCGCACTAGCGTTTAGAGATGATTTAAACACAGGTATCTTCAGTTCTGCTGCTGATACTTTTAATGTGGCAACTGCCGGTGTAGAAAGAATGGAGTTAGGAGCTACAACAATATTTAATGAAGATGGTGCTGATGTAGATTTTAGAATTGAAGGCGATACTGAAGCAAATTTATTTTATGTTGATGCTGGTAATAATCGCATAGGGATAGGGACATCTTCACCAAATGTAAGTTTGGAAATCATAGATGCAGAAGCAAATATAAGATTAACATCAGATGCTAATGGTTTAAATCAAATTCAATTTGGAGATGCAAGTGACACAATTAGAGGAAATATAGTTTATCGAAGTGGCACTGCTGGTGATGCTCTTTGTTTTAACGGATATAACAACACAGAACGTATGCGTATAGATTCGTCTGGGAGGTTGCTTATAGGCACAACTACAGGTGCTTTGGCAGACGGAAACGGAATTGTTATTGCTGATGCCACATCTGCAAGAATAAGTTTAAAAGATTCAACAAATGGTGTAACAGGTACAGATGGTTTTGATCTTGTTCAAACTGGTGTAAACGCTTTTCTATTTCATAGAGAAAATGGGGATATGATTTTTGGCACTAATGCAACAGAACGTATGCGTATAGATTCGTCTGGAAATGTGGGGATAGGAGTAACAACTGTAAGCACTACATTTCATGTCAAAGATTCTGTAGCAAATAATGTAGCAATTTTTGAGTCGGGCGATACTATTGTAAATATAGCTTTTAAAGATAATGCAACAAGTACAACGCCAACAATAGGAGCAGTAGCTGATGACTTAAAACTAACTACAAGTGATGTAAATAGAATAACAGTAAAGAGTACAGGCAACGTGGGCATTGGAGAAGAAAGTCCAGGCTTACCATTACACGTTAAACACTCCACAAGTAATGGCATATTAAAAGTAGAATCAGGAGATAGTAATTGTGGAATCACCATAGCAGATAGTAATGGAGAAGTATCTGTTCGAGCAGTTGCTGATATTTTAACTTTTAATACTTCAAGTTCTGAAACCGAACGTATGAGAATCGACGATACGGGACGAGTAATGATAGGAACAACCACTAATAGTATGGACGGAGTGAATGGAGATTTAAATATTGCTAACGATAATACGAATAATAATACTGTTATAAATTGTTCAAGAAACACAACTTCTGACAGATCACAAATAAGATTTTCAAATCCTAATGGAAATGTAGGCTCTATTACTACAAGTGCCAGTGCTACAGCATTTAATACCAGTTCGGATTATAGATTAAAAGAAAATGAATTAGCAATATCTGATGGAATTACAAGGCTAAAACAATTAAAACCTTATAAATTTAACTTTAAAACTGATCCCTCTACAATATTAGATGGATTTTTTGCACATGAAGTTAGCTCAATAGTTCCACAAGCTATTACAGGAACAAAAGATGCAGTTGTTACACAAGCAATGATTGATGCAGGTGACTTTGTAGAGGGAACTTTAAATAATCCAATTCATCAAAACATAGATCATAGCAAACTTGTACCTCTGCTTGTAGCTGCTGTACAAGAATTAATCACAAAAGTTGAAACCCTTGAAGCTGCTTAGTATAATTGGATAACTAAGTATAAAATTTATGGCAACACCTCAAGAACTTTATGACGAGACAAAAACTCGTCTTGATCTAAATATTGCAAAAGCACAAATGTTAGAAAGAGAAATACAGGAAAAAGTTGCAGAAAAAAATCAACTAATGCAACCAATAATGGAAGATCAAGGAGCATTAAAGCAACTTGAAAAACTTAATGATGTTGTACAACCTGTAGAATCAAAGTAAAATAAAACTAAACATTTATGTATTATGGCTGTTACTTGGAATGTTGTTTCTTTAGATGCAACAAAAACTGTAGGTAGTTTATCTGATGTCGTTACTACTGTTCACTGGACAGCTAGTGACACAGATGGTGATCATAGTGGCTCTGCTTATGGTTCTGTAACACTTGCTGAAGCTGATTCTGGATCGTTCACTGCTTATGCAGACATTACAAAAGCTAATGCGATTGCATGGGCTAAAGCTGCAATAGGTTCTGATGAAGTAACCGCTATTGAAACAGGTATTGCTGCACAGATAACAGAATCTAAAACGCCTACTGTAACTTCTGGTGTACCATCTGCTTGGTCATCATAGACATTACTATATAAAGAGGTGCAACAGTTGGAATAATTATCAGCATTGATATAATTAAAGTGTGAGAAATCGCTTTCAGTATTGCTTCTTTAACCATGTTCCAAAAGATTTGTCAGATAGCTTCATTGTTGTCGCTTTTTCTAAGCTTGTCAATGTTAGGGGGTTCATACTATGCGTTCAGATTTGTAACCTCTGAACAATTCAAAGCAAGAGTAATGAATGAAGTTCTAGACAATGTGCAAGGCATGATGCCAAAAGTATTAGACAATGCTTTGCCAGATATGACAGGGCCAACAGTTCCAGAGTTTATAAAGCCTAAGAGTTGATGGAGATACCAGAAATAGGTATCAGACAAATAAATGTTCCAGAGGTCTATATTCCTGAGATATACAAGCATGATCCTGTATTGCCTGTAATAACAAATTTAGAAATAAATGTTGTAGGTTGTACTTATCAGCATAGAGATATAAAAAACACTGGTAATACTCAGCTTTTACTAGATGATCCAAATGGAGTGTTTTTGACTTGTGGTGAATCTTTGTTTCCTAGCTTTTACCCTATTGATTACAGACCAGATCAGTTGGTAATTACTGAAGATTTACCGATTACAAATGATGCCCCACCCATGCCAGAGTCAGATATTCCAGAAACAAAAACACCAGAAAAGAAAAAAGAAGAGCTAGTAATCCCAGAGTGTCCAAGTAAAAATGAGCAAAAAGTTGGAGATTACAGAAATGCAAAACGCATTGAAAGAGTTATAGGGCATAAGTTATCCTCAGACAAAACAGAGTGCATTACCATCTATGAGGACGTACCCTTTCGAGAGACTTTTATTGGTACACCTGAAGTTCTTATTTCTACTGCTGCTATTGGTCTGGTCGCTGGTGGCTCTGCGGCTCTTGTCCCTGTAATACAAGGAATTGCAAAGAGTGGTATCAAGCAAATAACCAAGCGTTTTTCTAAAAAAAAGAAGGTATAAACATAAGCAAAGGATTTTACAAGCCCTTTACAGGCGATTTAAAAGCCCTATTTTTTTTCGATTTTGTGAGTATGAGGCAAAACTTGGTTTGGTAAGGGTATAAGCTTTACATCTTTACAAGTAACTGCGTGTTCACCTGTCAGCACTACTCCAAGTTTAGCTTGTTTGCCGCATACCTCTAGCCTATACAAAGCCATCTCCAATTTTGTTTTTTTGATCAATAACTCTTGAGCTTCAATATTTACCCTTGCAGCTTTTTGGCATAGCTCACCACCTTTACCCAAAGGAATATTAAATTGAGCAGATATTCCATAATTTAAGTTGTAATTATCTTTTTCAAATCTTGGTGTTTCTTGGATATATTTGATCTCACCTGTATCTTCATCATAAATAGGTTGTCTGGTCACAGTTTCTATAGGGCGGTTAAATGACCACGCATCTGTCAAATAAGGAGTTATGGTCAAACTGGGCGAGGTGCAAACAATCCCTTGACTGTAGCGATTCTGGGGCAAGCTGGAGGGTGTAATCATGGTGGCGTTGTTATTCACTACTCCTTGTGCAGAGCTATTTGGCGAGGCAACTGTGGTATTTGCTAAAACTTTTGCAGGGCTAAGAAATAAAATTATTGCCCAAAGACAGAGGTTGTTTCTGTGGTTGTAGTTGTTGTAATTGTTCGATTTATTGTAGTTACGTTTGAAAGGCCAGCACCTTGCAGTGACTCCACTAGACTGAAACTTTGCCCAGCGTTTACTATCTTCCATCTTGGCACAGCCTCAAGTTCTGGACTTGTCCAACTAAACTGAACACCATTAAGGGTCTGAGTTGTTCCAGCAACTGTTGAAGGATTGATATATCCATTGAGATCGGCTGATTCAATGTTATGGCCTGACGCAGAATATGAAAATCCTGTGTTGTATTGGTGCGAAGAAATAACCTCATTTACTACAGATTGTGATGTGCTTGATTGCGTAGAAGAGCCTGACCTAAACTGAG
>VTLG01009956.1_pt1 | contig 15102 bp, 15 predicted proteins | sample 4694571 | NCBI WGS metagenome assembly VTLG01 (sample SAMN12604809, study PRJNA352737) | marine metagenome | biome: ENVO:00000447; feature: ENVO:00000209|ENVO:00000569|ENVO:01000036; material: ENVO:00002151; isolation source: viral sequences binned using virsorter ...
AACCACTGTCAATTTCTGTCACAGACAGACCATTTACAGTGCTAGAAGTACCAAGCACAGAATCAGTATTTTTACCAATATCTGTTTTAGCTATAGTGCCATCACATTGAGCCTCAAAAAGAGTGAATGGATTATCATAGATATACGCGTCGATTGTAGTACCCCCAGAAATGGAACCAGTTGCGGTTACATTTGTCTGAGTGTAGTAATTTGACCATGTAGGTTTTCCACTAGTTGGGTCAATATAGAAGCAACCGTTAAAAACACCAAGGTTAGTAGCGCCGGAAGCTGTTCCAGCAATTACATAACCCCCAGACTGCATTACGTGGTCACCTTTATAGATAGCCGTCGCATAGTTGTCTGAGATAGTGTAGAGGGTAGTACCCCCATTATTAACGCCACTGCCAACTGCCCCAATAGGTCTGTACCCAAAGGCCGCATCAATGTTAGCCATGATTTTATCCTCATGTTAAAATTTTAACACACCCACCATGAGTGTGTTAATTTTGTGTAACTTATGTGGAGAAAAAAACTAGTTCTTCTTACCGCCACCAAATGTTACGCGAGAGCTTCTCTCATTCGAGATCGGCATGCTAGGATGTTGGTCTTTCAAAGGATCGTTTGCAATCGCATCATCTTTATCTTGCGTAACTTGTGCAAAATATTTTGAGCGCTCTTCAACGGTTTCTTTCGGAATCCTTGCTAGCATTAAACCCCCAACAGCTATAACACCTGAATATCTACCTGTATCAATTGCAGGCCATTCAATGTCAGGATATTCGTCAGCTCTGACAAATTCCCAACCTTCACGTAGTCTAGCGGATACATTTTTTTGATCCATCTGTCCTACAGATTCGGCCCTTATCCAGCGATGGACAAATCCAGCTGGTGCAGGTGGTGCGTCTAACTGAGACGGTGGAGCCCATGGTTTCCTTCGTTCGGTTTTAACTCGGGTTTCAGACTCGCGTGATGGTAGTTTATTTGTTTTTATATTTTTAATATTCATATGCCTACTCCTTCACGTACTTCGCATATTCGCTTAGTGGCACACCTAGTTTTTTTGCTATGGCAACTTGTGATGGTGTGAGTCTCACAGTACCTTTGCGCGCTCCAACTTGTCCTCCTCTATTTACAGAGGCAACAGTTTGTGCTGGAGTCGAAACTTGTTTATCAAACTTATGAGGGAAAGTCTCCTTCATCCTTTTGTCTATTTCACTATAGTACGAATCGGACGTTGGGTCAAATCCTTCTTCCATTAGTTTACGATGAATTGAGAAAGATGTCAAGGTCATAGGTTCATCTTCACCAAACCACTCATTCTTTTCAGCCCAGGACTCTGCCTTTGGATCTGGAGGTGGAGGTGGTGCTGGTTGTTGATATTGTTGAGGTTGTGGCATTCTTGGTTGATTTGGATCAACTCCACGTGCCGCCATCTCTTTTTTCAATCTTTCACGTTGTGCTTGTGTTGATTTTACACGTTCATTTTCAATTGCAAGACGTGCTAATTTTTGTTGTGCTTCTGCTTGCGCATCCGAATCACCAACTTCAATAGCAGTCTTTAAAGCTTTTTTAGCATCAACTGTTTCCGCTTCAACACGACTAGCAAACTCACCAACATATCCAGCATCAAGTGTTCTTGCCTTGCTTCTAATTTGTTCAGCATCAGCTTGTACACCTTGTGCATATTGAATTGCCGCTTGCTCGCGTCTTTCTGTTTCACGTAATCTTTTTGTTAATTTATCAATACGGGATTGAACTTTTTTCCCGTAGTCATCCATTTCCTCACTAGATGCAGTTTCATCAGTTTTAACTTCTGTGGCAACTGCTTCTGTTTCAGGATCTGGATTAATAGTTTTTTCTGTTTTAGTGGGAAGTTCCACATCAACAGCTGGACCAGTATCTGGTATATCTACCATCTTGGCATCAGCTTCTGCTTGTGTCTCTACTTTAGTAGCTTCTTCTGCAGGCATATTTTACTCCTGTTTATTTATATTGCAAGATATCCTCTGGGTCTTTTACCACAGCAATTATCTCGTCCTCATTAAGTATTCTCACTTCACCACCTTCTATCCCAAAACGTGATCCGGCATAACGACCAAATATAATCCAGTCATTCTTCTTACACCAAGGTCCATTTGGGTATCTCTCTTTGTCTCTATAGGCATCTGGTCCAACTTTTAAAACCAAACCTGTAACTGTTGTATAGCTTCTTTCTTCGATTGTTTCATCTGCTAATATAATACCACCTTTAGTTTTACCTTGTCCTTTATATGGAAGAACTAATATTCTCCAACCTGTTGGATCTGGTAAACGTTCTAATACTTTATCAGTGGGTAAATGTTCTATACTACTTGTAGCATCTTCTTGTATTTTTTTAAGAAAACGGTTTTCTTTTTCTTCCGCTATCTTATGATTTTCATCAGCTTCTTTTGCTAAGTCTTTTTCTTCTAAAGCAAACTTTCTTTTAGGTATCTCCATCTTCTTCTTTCTGCAGGTCTTGTATTTCCTGTTCCATTATTGCATAGGCTTTATACTCACCTACGGTTTTGTTATACTCATCCCAACCAGGTAATCCAGCTGCTATGATTTCTTTTAACTCTTCTTTTCGCGCTCTAATCTTTTTCAAGATTAGGTAAATAGCGGTCTCATCATTCATTCATGTAAATTATACATTAAATTTCATTTTTTAGCAAGTTATTCCTTGCTTTCTGGTTTTGGTTGTCTTGTTCCACCTACGTATAGTCCAAACCACGCGGCTCCAGCACCTACAATCACTGAAACAAAAGCAGATTGTGCATTTGTTGGATCAGGTAAATTCATAAACCATTCTGTTGTTCTATAAAAAGAAAATCCGTAAAGTGTAATTAATAGACGTGGAAATATTCTCCATGCTGTTAATCTTTGTGGTGTAATCATTTTTTCTTGATTAATCCCATTGCACCTTTTCCAGCCTTAATTCCAAAGCTAGCTGAGCAGGCGATATATAATAAATGTTTATAATAATCCGGAAGTTGCTGCAATGCAACAAACCCTCTTTCAACATGCTCTGTCATGCCTGGAAAAAATACTAAAACTGCAGGCCCCAAAAGGCAAATTAAAATTAGCTCATCTTTCCACGACCCTTTCATTTGGTCAACGGCTGATGCCTCCCAATTCACTTTTCCGGCTATTTGATCTTGTTTCAATTTAGTTGCTGCTTGAACTTCTGTGAGTTTCAATTGGGCTTTCGCTTTCTTTGTCTCTACAAATCCAGAAACTGCTTGTCCTGCAACCCCTAATAATGGTTTAATTAGTAAGTTTAACATATTATCTCCTTAAATTCATTATACCGCCACGTGCGGCATACATTGGTGAATGTGATTCAACCATCCATCTTTGCATTGGATCTGTTCCATATCTTGCTTCTGAATATGGATCACTTAATTGTGCTTGTAGTAATGGTATTTGATTTATATAACGATTACCACCATATCCTCCATATCTTGGTCCCCAACTAAAGCCACTTCCAGATCCATCTGAAAAATGTCTAGGCATTATTGGATCAATTATACCTGATAAAGGGTCATCAAAAGGAAGATTACCAATATTAAGAAATTTTTCATATTTTTGTGGATCATTTTCTATTTCACTAAAAGTATCTTCAACAAAAGAACCAGTAAATTGATCTGGACCAAATCCTTCTTGAAATTGACCTGTCCATTTATTTGTGTCTTTGTTATATCCTTGATTAAATAAATGTCCAATCTCTAAATTATTTAAACTAGAAAGTGCTTCATCATATTGTTGTTTATAAAGATTCCATTCTTGTTCATTTGTAGCATTATTCATGGCTTCTTGTGCTTGTAGAAGATTGTTTTTCATTTCATTCGTCGCTGCTTCTGCACCACTAACACCACCATACGTTCCTTCTTCACGCATAGTCATAAAGTTACTTAAAGAACCCCATTGATCATTAGAAAGACCGTGGTCTTTAGGAATATATCTTTCTCCAGTTTTTTTATTATACCATAGACCATCTTTTTGAAATGCAATGCCCATTGCTTCCGCTAATTGTGGTGGTAAACTTCCGTGTTTTTGAGCCCATGCTAATTGACTAGCACTAATTCCAGATTGATGTATTTGATCTGCTAAAGTTGTTGCTCCTGCTATATCACCGTAAATTTCTTTAGGGGGCGTATAAGGTTCCTCATACAAATTTGAAGTATCAATCCATTCATTCGAAGAAGTTACTCCTCCTGGATGTCCTTGATCTACAGTATGTTCACCAGAACCTGTGTATCCACCTGGAGGAGGTTGATTACCACCTGGATCTCCGGACCATACTCCACCACCATCTGCAGTACTGCCTCCAGTGACACCAGCTCCACTATTTGGATCATATCCCCATGTATCAAAATTAGGAATATTATGTGGCCCTTCATGTGGTGTTCCTGGTTTGTATTGTTGAAGCATTTCTGCTTCATCATCTGTAATATAAGCTAAATGCGTTTCTGGTGCACCTGGACGCGTTTTTAAGTTGCGTGGTACATAGAGCATATCACTTTCAGTATGATTTCCTGGGTACATTATTGATCAATCCTATTTCTTTTTCCTGCTTCAACAGCATCAAGATAATCTTGATAAAGCTCTTCTAATTCATAATCTTCAGTATTACCTTGTTTCCATGCCATATTAAATCTTATTGCTGCATTCTTAGCTGCGTCTCGTTTTGCAGGGTTTTGTATCTGGGTTATATTTAAATCCATCCACGGGCTATATTCATCAGTTCCAAGATTACCCCAATCAAATTTAGCTTCTTGAAGTTCAGGAGTACTAAATGTTTTTTCTATTGTATCTTCGTTTACGCCCTCTTCAACTATTTTTTCTGTAAGATCATCCATATATGAAGAAGGTCCAATATTATAATAACCTGAATCTACATTACCTTGTGTATCACCAGGAAATTCTCCTTTATAAGTATAATCATCTTCAGTCATTTCATCACCACTACCTGATAAGTTTAATTCAGGTTCCATAAAACCACTATAATCTATAGGTGTTTCTTGCATGAATTCCCAATCTTCAGGAATATTGCTATCTCTTACTACACCAAAAGCATCACTACGTGGTCTAATAAAAGGTTTTAAAAAACCTAATCCTTTTGGTAAAGAGCGTTTTCTATAATAAGGATCTATGTCCGCTTCTCCTAAAAAATCACCTGAAGAAAAAATACCGGATGGTGAATACATTTCATTTAAACCTTTACCCCATAAACTTTTATAATAAGCATCATCTGGTTTCGGAGCCTTTTTTGGGGCCATAGATGAAACCATTTTAGCAAACATAGTGTTTTTCATACCCTGATCTAGAAGCCAACCTAATCCTCTAGGTTCTGTATTAGGTGCATATCTTTTCTTTTCTCTAATAGGCTTTACAAAACCTTGTTGTCTAAATTTATCAAAAATATCACGTCCAGCAGTAGATAGTGTTAGTCCTATTCCGCCGTCTTTACCTGTAATAGGTTGTCCACTAGACGTGACAGGAAAATATCGATTGGCTCCTTCATTACCACCCATACCACGCACAGCCGCATACGCGCCTTGCCTGTTTAAGGCATTGGCGCGTGAACGGTGATATTTTGCAGCAGCCTTATCTCCACGTTGTAAAGCATCACGTTCCATATGGAAACGTTGCCCTGCACGTGAAGCAGCTTGTCCTGCTCCGTAAAGTGCTCGTTGTTGATAATTAGTATAATTAACCACTATGCACCTGGTAGAATTACTGCTTTAAGCACTATAAGAACTATGATGGCTACGATACCGGCCTTTATCCAGTCACGCATTCCCCAATCATTCCATTCTTTTAGATGTGCCCAAATGTCTTTCAATAATTTCATTTGTACCTCCTATTTTCCTTTTTTAACTCCGCCTCGTTTCATCTTCTTTACTTTGCCACCTTTTTTCATCATCTGAACTTTTTGTCCAGTACTTTTTGCATGAATCTGTGCATCACGTACTCCTTTAGATGTATATGGAAAGTTAGCTGCTCCTACTTTTGGCATTAGTCCTCCTTAATGTATTGTTGGTTTATGTTGATCTCTTATAGAATTTAATAAACCTTCTGTAAAATTAACACTATCAGCTACAGCATTGAACATTTTTGCGGTATCTTCAACACCAAGTGATTGTATATACATATTGCGAGTTACAGCCATTAGCGCTGAACAAGCAAGCATAAAATCATCAGGATCGTCCTTAGTTTCATCATAAACTAACTGTTCAACCTTCTGCATAACACTACTTATTTTTACTAGTTGCTCGTCCATTGGTTTTGGCTTTTGTTTTGGCATTCTCCCTCGCAATTCTCTCGGTTGATTGCTGTTTCATTGCCTCACGCGATGAAACAATATTTTCTTTTAACATACTAAGAGCATCAGCATTTTGTTGCTTATCTGTATCTGCCGCTACTTTCATTAAGTCAATACTTGTTTGCGCCTCCAGTTTGTCACGTTCCAGATCCATTTTTTCTGCATCTGTTAACATATCCTTCTGTAGATTAGCTTGTAACTCAGCAGCTTTCAAGTCAATTTCTTGTTGTTTTAATCTTACAAGTGGATCTTGAGCTTCACGTTTCATACGTGCTTCCTCATCTTGTGCTAATTGCTGTGTCAGTTGTGCTTCCATCTGTGCCTGCTTTGCAGCAGCTTCATTTGTTAATTGATCCATTTGCTGTTGCATTTGCTGTTGTGCTTGAGGGTTTTGTTGTGCCTGTTGCATTTGTTGTTGTAATTGTTGAAACTTTGGTTGAAATTCTTTTTGTATTTGTTCACTCGCTGTCAAAGAAATATGTTCTGATACATGTGATTGCAACATAGCATATAACTGCGGATTAATTTGAACCATTCTTGTAAACATAAATTCAGCGTGTGCTTGCATATGCGCCATGTGATCTTGCATGGGAAACGCTTTTGGATTTTGTCCTTTCATCGCAGCAGAATTTTCCATTGCTGGACTAATTGGTTCCGGCATATCAGGATCTGGCTTTAATATAGCATCTACGTTATCAACACCCATTGCTGCATACATTCTTCTATATGCTTCACGCAAATTATGTAATTGTGGTGCAGCTGTTGCTAATTGTAATTGTTGTTGTGCCAATGTCACACGTTGTGCCATTGAAAATATATTTGGATCAGATACTGGAAGTATATCCACACGATCATCAAAATCAGCTTGTTTAATCATTCTATTGCCACCAACAACTTGGTAAGGATATTCTGGTGGTAAATATAATTTAAATATACGTGCTAGTATGTTAAATTCCATACGTTGTGCACAATGCAATCGTTTATGTATTGCACTCATCACTTTTGTGCCACGCTCTATTAATGCAAGTGTTGTTCCAACTGGATTTTGTTCATTACCTTCACCCATTTTCATATCTGCAATTGCTGCAAATGATTTACCTGCATCAACAGAAAAACCTAATAAACTAAATAATACTTGTGATGGTTCTTTATATGGAAGAGGTAATAATGATTCTTTTATTGATTGTCCTGTAACATCGACATCTCTAAACTCTCCTGGTTGTAAAGGTTCATCATGATCACGTATACGCATACCACGAGCTTTAAAACCTGCTGGAAGATTGGCAAGAGTACCTGCATCAATTAACTGCCGCAAAACACTTGTTGCAGTTCTTGACAATCCACCTAGCATATGTATTAGACCAAAGCCGTAAAAGCCTAGGCCTGGGAGGAATTTAAAGTGTACAAAATAAGAAATCTTCGATGGCTCTTGCGCATCTTGATTCCAGTTTCTACGAATAGATAATATTGTTCGTGAAAACTGATCTATTGTAACTATATATGGAAGTTTTATACCATTTTCATTTTCAAAACCTGGTATATCTGCATTAATATGCATTTCCAAAATTTCATGTTCATCATCATCTGATGCATAATTTTTTTCTAATCCTTGTAATTCATCTACCTTATCTCTAACATCAGTAGGGTCAACTTGACCACTTGATAGTTCAACATCACGGTAAAATCCACTAATCTGTAATTTACGAACATCATTATTGTTCATTTTTATTATATGTGTAACTCTGTCTGCTTGATCTAAATCATTCGCCATATAGTTAATAATTAAATCTTCAGCAGCAACAAATTTAGCTACAGCACGTTTTTGAATTGGATCAAAATATACTTTCTTAAAGGCTGAACCGGCAAGTGGTAAATAAAATAATAATTGGTCCATTTCTGGATCATATTCTTTCATCTCATGTGTAATTTGATAGTTCATGTATTCTTTTACACGATCTGCCTGTTGTTCAACATCTGGAGTAGATAATCCAACTATTTGTGTGCGTACGGGGCCGCTTGGGGGGAGAAGTTCCTTGTAAGCTTGAGCCTGAAACTGTGTAACAGATTCAGCTAATAAGGGATGTACGACCCCTGACGCACCTTCGAACGGTTGGGTGCGATCTTCATATTTGAAGCCCAACATGTCCAAACCTTTTATGTAAGTATCATGCCAGTCTTTTCGCGAGTCCTTATCCGCTTCGAAAGCTCCTAAAAAGTCACTTGCTAATTTTCCTAGCTGAATATCATCAAGATAATCTGCTAAGTTTGCATCGAATGGTACTTTTGATTTATCGATGGGTGCGTTTGGTTCAAAATTAACTTCTGCGCCACCATCTGGTGTTTCCAGCAATTCTACATCGCCTTCAAATTCTACAGTTTGTTCTGGTAATTGTACTTCTTGGCCAACTGGTTCAATATCCAATGCGCCTTGCAATGCTTCCATTGCTTTATCAATATTATTCTTTGGATTCTTTGCCATTATCTCCCCTTTTTAGCTATACCACCTTTTTTATACAATGGTAATCCCTTGGCAATTGTTTCTTGCGCAACAGGATTTTTAATTGATAAAAATGGTATTCTCCACGCCCTTTGTTTGTCATCTATTATAACAGATTCCATTAATTTTGCATTACTTTTCTTTTGTATGTTTTCTAACGCTTTTTTCAAAATAGGACCATATGCCGCTAGATTTCCAATATAATTTCTATTATTAGGTTGTAATGATCTATTTTTAATAGCTGCTGATGAAAAACCAACGCCGTCATAGTTACCATCTTTTGCCATACGTGTTAAATACTTAGAAACAAATTCCATATAGTCTTGTGAGCGTTGGAATGGCCCTTGTGGTACACTACCACCACCTTTTCCAATATTTTCTTCTACAATCTTTCTTACCTTTTCACGTTCTTGATATAACTTCTTTAACGCGGGTGATTTTGGATTAACAGCGAGAATTTCTTCTATACGCGCAGTTATTGCTGCAAGATGTTTCATATTATCATCAATAACAACTTTATCCGCACGTGTTGCATACCCAGCACCTTTTTCACCTGCACGCAGTGCACGTTGTATTGGTTGATGCATATCAGATTGTATTTCTTCTACAAATAACATTCTTCTTCCAAATTCATCTGTACGATCCGATGTTCTTACATGCACAAACGCATTTTCACGTTTTGCAGGTGATACACCAAAATCATGTGCATATTCATACTTTGGTTCACTCGTACGTAGTTTTCCAGGTTTATATCTAAATAAAAATTCCTGTGTATTATCGCCACCACCTAGTGTTTGTTGTCCACCATAATTAGGTTGTCTTGCATATGCTTTTGGACCATACGATATACCACGTTTATTAAAAGCACTTGCTAAATTAACAAGTGGACGTTTTAATATAAATGGTACACCACTTCCTGACCCAATGCCTTCTTCTAAAGCATTTTTTATACCAAAATTCTTCAGCATATAATCATCAACATTCGCCGCAATTGTCTCCGCTGCTTTTACATTAATTTTATTATTTTCAACTAATCCAGGCATGGATCCTTTTAAATATTTAATCATTCCACCTACTTTTGGATCATAAGCAGCTGGATCAAGGTCTTTCATACCTTTATATATATTTGTTAGTGTTTGCTCTGATGTTCCTTTTCCAAGTGGAACAACTTCCAATGTTGGTGCAATTTCATCAAATTCTTTTAATAATTCTTTTTTAGATAGTTTTTTATTTCCTAAACTTTTAAGGAAAGGCTCTAATGATGAATCATCTAGTTCATTTGCACGAATGCCACGTGCTTTTAAATAACCAAGCCAGTTTTGTGCCGGCATCATTTCTTGCGGTGCATTATAAATTTCTTCACGTGAGCGCCAGAACATTGCTGGTGTTTCTTCTTTAACCTTCGCTCCTGTTTTCCCCACCGTGTACATATTTGCTGGACCACCAGCTCTTGCATCATCTCGTAAAAAATCTCTAGCGGCTTTTTCTGTTTTAAAATCTTTTATTGGTAATCCAGCTTCATCGTATACTGTATAAGAAGGTTTTGCTTTAGAAAGATCTAATACCTTCTCTCCTGTTTTCTTTGGTGCTGCTAATTTTTCCATGTAAGGTTTTCCCTTACCTAAAATTTTAGGAAGTGCTTTTAATACACCTTTAACCACACCGCCAGCTGCGTATTCCTGGGCCTCGAGCGGCGGTACAATATCCACCATATGATTATACTTTATATCTTTCATTTTACCTTCTTCATGATAGTATTTCCTTTATCATCTTTAACATATTTAAATTTTGGTTTTTTACGCATTTGTTTTAGTATATCATCCCACCAATCATATACAGCATATTTACTGACAGGGCTAGCAGCTTCTGTGTCCATTATACCACTCATTTGATAACGCCCTAATGATGTTCGTGGTCCTGTAACAATAAAAGCATTATTTTCAGGGTTTAAAAAAGGATACTTTAATTCTGTGTTTTCAGCAAGTTTTAATTTTTTTAACATTTCTTGCTCCCATTTACGATCTGCTAAACGACCAGAACGATAAATATCTTCCAAGGCTCCTGCTGAAGGAAATTTAACTACGTTAGACGCTTGAGGTCCTGGGACCTCGGACTTCACATTACGCCACCTGTATTTATCGGCACCTAATTTTTTTATTAAATTGGCTTCACGTTTTTTAGCAAGTGATTTTGAAGGGTTAGTCCCTTTAAATAATGTCTCCATAACTAATTTTAATTCTTTTTCTGATAATTTTTTAGCAAGTTTAGGAAGAATCTTTGCACCAATATTAGCAATACCACCAGCTGCAAAACCTAATTCTTTCCAGCCACCTATTATTTTTTCTTCTCCTGTATTGGGATCAATAATCCTCGTTCTAATATTTCTTTTAATCATTTCAGCCTCAATGTTCGCAAGCTTATCATAACGATTATTAAGCATTGCTTTATAATATTCATTTTCATAAAATGGTTGCCATCTTCTGTTTACATCTCTTTCTAAAAAATGTGTAAACCCTACATCAGAACCAGAACCTGGCACTGTTTCGGTTGGAATATTTTTTCCAGATTTTAGAGCTAAAGGATTTAAAGTTGGTCTATCATGAGCAAGCTCCATGCCTGGTTTTTGTATTTTTCTCATTGCTTCATAAACTTTAAACTCTGGGTTGTTTTTATAGTAATATGGATTACCTGAATCTAACGTTCCCATGCTACGTTCAAACTCTAAAAATTTTTTAACATCAAGTGTGTTGTTTCCAGTTCTAAATTCAGGACCACGTGATCTCCATTGATCAACAAAGTATTGGTCTCCTTCTCTGCCTACTTCTTTACCTGTATATCTTCTTAATTGGTTTTTAAAATAAACTTCTGTGGGATTAGAAGTGTCTCCTAATGATACATATGGAGGTTTTTCTAACTTTGTTGGAAAAGGTGCAAGTTCAGTTTTTCCTGCTGATTTATCTACTATTCTACGTAATGTTCTTCTTCCTGTTTTAGTATCATCTACTCCTTTAAATAATTCAGGAAACTGTTGTTTTAATCTAGGAAAAAGTGCTTTAGTCCCAAACGCATTTTTTGCAAGAACAGGTAACCCTGCTTTATTTGTAGGTGCTTCATCTGCTATCTGTTTATAAACTTTGGATATAGCATCTCTTCTATCACGTTTAAGATCAATTTGTTTTTGAACGAAAGGGCTTGGAACTTTTGTAGATAATTCACTTCCTGCACGCAGAGCAACTTTTTTAGTATCGGCACGATTAATAAAACCTTTGTTTAAAGCATTTATTTGTGAACGTAACCAAAAGTCAGGGGAAATACCTTGCATTTGTTTTCTAAACTTTTGAAAATTTTCACGATCAAGTGTTTTATATAATTTAGAAAAATCTTTTAAGTATTTATTATATGTCTTTTCACCTACTGCGTGTTTATATTGACCTAGTTTTCTTCCAGTGATTTCTTTTCCAAATCTTTGAGGTCCTCTTCTATATTGATAATCTTTTGTAAGTGGAGCATCTAATGCTTGTTTACGAATTTTTTTACCTAAAGATAAAATACCTTTTAAAGCTAATTTAGTGGCTGCAGCAGTCGCCATTACAGTCCTTGATAATTATTTCTATAAACCATATGCCAGATACCTTGGCTTACCTTCAGCTATATTTCTTTCTTGAAGTGCCTCGTAATCTGATTGACTTGATGTACCAGGACCTGAACCAATATTATAACCTTGTTCCATCATCGCGCGTGGGTGTCTTGATCTAACGCTTGGTTGAGTTGGTTGTGACCATTGTCCTGCTGCATAATTTGCGCCACTTGGAATACCAGCATATGCTGAAGAAACTGGACTAAAGTCAACTGCGCCGGCCATATCAAATACATTTGGTTCACCTTTCGCCTTTCGTGTTCCTTGGCCAATAGCCCAAGGAATACCTATGTTAAATGCCATGCTTCCTGGTCTTGGTAGCATTGGTCCCCAAGGTTTTCCATATGCCCAGTTTCCAATATTTTGTAAAATATTTCCTTTAGTCATTTTGTTCATCATATTGGTTGTTGGGAACATATATTGTAATAATTTTCCTGCTTTAGGAACTTTCATTGCAGCACCAACTACTCCGGCACCAGCAAAAGGTAAAATATTTTCTTGAAATGCACGGTAAGTTGGATGATCAAACCAATCTTTTCCTCTTTCACTTACATACCCTATATCTTCTGCCCATTCAGGAAGTTCATTTATACGGTCCCATTGATCTTTTAAATTTTCACCTTGGTATAAATTATAAGGTACATAAGCAAGATCTTTCCAAAAATCAGCCATATATGCTCCTGATTGAATTGCTTGACGTGCTACATCGGATAAACGATCAAGTTTTGAATCTGTTCCTACTTCTGTTATATCGTCTTCACTTATTTCACCAAAATCAGAATAAAGTTCTAGATCACCTGCAGAAGGACGTTGTCCTTCATATAACCAATCGGAAAACCATTCTGGAGCATTTTGTTGCATCCAGTTTCCATCTATTACTTCTTCTTCTACTTCGTCTTCAAGTTTTTCCCAGGGTTTAAGTTCTTCTACTACGTTATCTTGGGATAAATCCATATCGTTTACGTAATCATCTATTACACTACCTTCAGTAGTTGTAGTACTTTCATCGGATGAAATAACTTGTCCATCGAGCCATTTATTACCGGATTGATCTTCTTCTATCTCTCCATCAAAACCCCAATTAAATTCTTTAGCCATTAGTAATAAACCCTCCCCGCGGTTTTATCTTTTGGTTCATCTTCAAAATCATCTTTTAACGTAACATGGTAGCCTTGTCTATATCTCATTAAGGCTTGCGTGGTAGAATCCACGTAATCATCATTGTCACCGAAAGGGAATGCTGCGCATTCTTCTATCACCTCTTCGGCGAAACTTTTTTTAGGCGCCCATATTGCACCAGCTTCAAATAGTGGCGCTACGCTGTTTACCCTCGTATGTTTATCATTTCCTTTAGAGGGTGTAAAGTTTATAACAGGGATTCCCATCTTTTGCAACTCATGAGTTAAAGGTAGTCCACTCGCCTTTGCTTCTATTAATACCATTTCTGGTTCCCAGTATTTATATTCCTCCATTGCCTTCTTTTTTAGCTCTGGAAAGTTCCAACGATCACGTTTTGCATCAAGTAAAATAAGCGCTTTTCCTTTACCATTATCAGGGTCAAATATGCCCCACGTTGTAATGGCACTAAAGTCAGCTGTCTCTTTTTTACTAAATGCAGTATCATAAGACTGAATAATAAACTCTAATTCTGGAATTTTGTCTGGTTCCCACGTTTGCCACCACTCACGTTTTATAAGTGCACCTTCCTCGGACGTAGGTTGTTGCATCCATTGTGCTTGCCACTTGGTTAGTGGAATAGACGCCTTGACACCAAGTAAACCTTTCATGGACCAAAAATTACCCCACATAGGTTTATCATTTATGATGGCAGGAAATTCTACAACTTCCCATTTGTCTGTCATCTCGTCTTTGCCCTGGGCCTCGAGCAGTTTACCAGTTAGATCTTTAACACTCCATCTTGTCATTACAACAACAATAGCACCGCCAGGTTGTAAACGCTGACGTGGACCGGAAGTGTACCACTCGTAATGTGATTCTAAGACACTTGGCGAAAGAGCATCTTGCTCAGAGTGTGGATCATCAATGATAAGTAAATCAGCACCACGACCAGTAATAGCACCACCCACACCAGCAGCAAAGTACTCACCTTTATGATTAGACTCCCAACGACCAGCAGCTTTTGAATCGGCTGCCAATGTAACATGTGGAAAAACAGAATTGTACTCCTCTGATTCAATAAGGTTCTTTGCTTTACGACCAAATCGAATAGCAAGTTCCCCTGTGTGAGTCGTCTGTATCAGTTTTGCTTTTGGGTGTCTACCCATGAAGAACGCCGGAAATAAATTTGATGCAAATTCTGATTTTGTATGTCTTGGTGGCATATTGACAATAAGTCTTTTAAGCTCGCCACTTGCGATACGATTCAGCTTTTCAGCATATATTTTATGGTGTTTTCCTTCTACGAATTCAGGCCAAACGGTTTTAACAAAAGTTAAAAAATCCCCTTGTGCCTTTTCTCTCTTTTCTTCCAAAGCATTCTTAAGAATCAACTTCAGTGTATTCGTATCTAAGGAATCTAGTTTAGAAATAGTTTCCATTTTTTAAAAATTTTTTTGGGACTCCAATATAACGTTTTTACCCATGATTGTCACTCTCAAACTT
>VTLG01011719.1_pt1 | contig 15102 bp, 7 predicted proteins | sample 4694571 | NCBI WGS metagenome assembly VTLG01 (sample SAMN12604809, study PRJNA352737) | marine metagenome | biome: ENVO:00000447; feature: ENVO:00000209|ENVO:00000569|ENVO:01000036; material: ENVO:00002151; isolation source: viral sequences binned using virsorter ...
TAAGAATATTAAATGCAAAGAATTTTGTTGCAGGGGTTTCAACGTCTACTAATTCATATTATTCTTTTGTCGGTTTAACTGATCCAACAGCAATACAATCAGATTGGGATAATGATCCTCCATCTCCGATTGATAATTTTACAAATCATAATGATTTTTGGGACACTGCTATAGCTTTAAAGAAAATAAATGCGAGTGATGTAAAACAAGTAGTAAAGAAAAATTCTTGGACATCGGGAACTACTTACGATTATTATAGACATGATTATAGCATAACAAATCCACCTAAACATGCTCAAGGAACTTCACTATATTCTTCAAATTATTTTGTTTTGAATAGTGATTTTAGAGTTTATATTTGTTTGAAAAATGGAACAAGTCCAGAACAACCAGATGGTAAACCATCATTAGACGAACCAACATTTACAGATTTAGAACCAAAAGCAGCAGGAACAAGTGGAGATGGATATATCTGGAAATATCTTTATACTATCAAACCTTCAGAGTTAGTAAAGTTTGATTCAACGGAGTACATGCCAGTTCCTGCAGATTGGGCAACTGGATCTGATAACGCAGCAGTGAGAGATAATGCAGTTGACGGTGGTATTAAATGTGTCGTTATTCAAAATCGTGGTGTAGGTTTAGGAACTGCAAATAGAACATACACTAGAGTGCCAATCAAAGGTGATGGCAGTGGTGCAGAGTGTACAGTTGTTATTAACGCAGATCAAAATGTAGGATCTGTTGATATCACCAATCAAGGTTCTAATTATACTTTTGGAACAGTTGACATTGTAGCTGGTGGTTTACCCAGACCAGACTCATATCCACAACTTGATGTTATCATACCTCCAACTGGTGGACATGGTGCTGATATCTACAAAGAGTTGGGTGCGACAAACGCACTTGTATATTCCAGAATTGAAAACGATTCAGAAAATCCAGACTTCATCACCGGTAATCAAATTGCAAGAATTGGTATTCTTGAAAATCCAAAAGCATTTGGATCATCATCAATACTCACTCTGGACAAAGCAAGTGCAGCATATGCGATGCGTTTAACAGGGACTGGTTATAGTAGTGCTACATTCACCCCTGATTCAATCATTACTCAAACAACTGGGACAGGTGTGACTGCAATTGGAAAGGTTATTAGTTATGATCAGACAACGGGTGTATTAAAATATTGGCAAGATCGTACCATGGCTGGATTTACCACTGTTGGTGCAGCGACAACAACACCAATTTATGGATTTAATGCGGATAGATTTACTGCAGATATATCCAGTGGTGGAAGTGTTAATATAACAGGAGGAAGCATTTCTCTTGGTATTAACACAAGTTTTGATGGTCTATCCACCTCAATAAATAATAAAACATATTATCTTGGTCAAACATTTACAAGTGGTTTATCTAATCCAGAAGTTAAAAAATATTCTGGAAACATGCTCTATATTGATCATCGACCAGCAATCACACGTTCTTCTAACCAAAAAGAAGATATCAAAGTTATATTACAGTTCTAATAACTCATGGCTCAAACCACAAATTTAAACGTATCGCCATACTTTGACGATTTCAATGAAAATGACAACTACTATAAGGTGTTGTTTAAACCGGGTGTGCCTGTTCAAGCGAGAGAACTTACTGGATTACAATCAATATTACAAAATCAGATTGCTAAATTTGGTCAACATTTTTTCAAAGAGGGATCAAAAGTAATACCCGGAAATACAACTTATATTGATAATTATAGTTGTGTAGTGGTTAATAGAGAATATCTTGGAATAACTGTTGAGTCATATATTGATCAATTATTAGATCAGAAAATAATTGGAGCAACATCTGGTGTAAGTGCGACTATAGTGCAAATTGTAAAATCTCAAGATTCTATAGATGGTGAATTAGCTCTCTACCTTCAATATGAATCTCAAGGTATTGAAAGCGCGGACGCTGTTGAATTTCAAAATGGAGAAAATTTAATTTCAAACGTTGATATCATATCAGGGCCAGAAAGTAGTGCTTTTATTCCAGCTGGTGAACCTTTTGCATCGACATTTTCAGTAGATTGTACAGCTACAGGTTCTGCTTTTTCAATTAATGAGGGAGTTTATTTTATAAGAGGTAATTTTGTCACAGTTAATTCAGAAACCATAATATTAGATCAATATTTTGCAACTCCTACTGGTAGAATTGGATTAAAAATTTTAGAAGAGACAATAAACTCTGATGAAGATTCAAATCTTACAGATAATTCTAAGGGATTCAATAATTTCGCTGCTCCCGGTGCTGATCGTTTAAAAATATCATGCCGTCTCGCATTTAAAGGTATTGATGATTTTAACGATAATGATTTTGTAGAACTAGCATCTGTAAGGGATGGTAATTTAACGACAAAAACAACAACAACTGAATATAATCTAATTGCAGACGAATTAGCAAGAAGAACTTTTGATGAGTCTGGAGATTATATAACAAAACCATTTTCAATCAAAGTAAGAGAGTCAGCAAATAATGGAATTGGTAATAATGGTGTGTACCAAGAAGGACAAACTACTTTTGATGGTGAACAAGCATCTGAAGAATTGGGTTTATATCAAGTATCATCTGGTAAAGCATATGTAAAGGGTTATGAAGTAAATAAACAAAACACAGAATTTGTTGATTTTTTCAAACCAAGAACTACAAAAACTCTTGAAAATCAAGCCATCACATATAATACTGGAGCATCTTTAAGATTAAATCGTGTTCTTGGATCACCTGAAGTAGGTGTTGGTAACACTTATATTGTAAGTCTAAGAGACGCAAGAACAGGAAGTCAAAGTGCAGCAAATATCATGTCTGCTCCCGGAGAGGAAATAGGTTTAGCAAGGGTGTATGATTTTGCACTTGAGTCAGGTGCTTACAACACATCAAACGCAAATATAAATGAATGGGATATATCACTATATGATATACAAACATTTACAAAAATCACTTTAAATGCTAATCACACACTTTCAACACCAACTTTTGTTAAAGGAAAGTATAGTGGTGCTACAGGATTTTTAAGATCTGCGGTTTCAGATTCTACGTCATTACAAGTATATGAAACAAATGGTGATTTCGTTCCAAATGAACCGTTGATATTTAATGGTATAGAAAATTCTCGTGTATCTGTAGCAGTAACAGATTTTGGAATAAGAGATGTAAAATCAATATTTGGCGGGCCAGGATTAACAGATCAAAACAGTGGTGATGTTGGTTTTGCAAGAACTTTCACTGGTGATGTAAAGTTAAGAGATGAGTTTATATTTGGAAGTGGTTCAGTCACATCTAAAAACGGCAGCACAGGTTTTAGCACCATAACGAGTTCAAATCCACAATTCCCTGCAAAAGTAAAAGTTGGTAATATACTTAAATTTGGAATAGGAAATAATGATTTTAGTTTTGCAAGAGTGACTGCAGTAGGGACTAATGATATTACTGTAACTGGTGTAACAACTGTAACTGGTGTTTGTGGTGGACTACCAACAACCACTGGCACAAAAAACCCAACAACTGTTTCTGATCTTACTTTAATATCAAGCCCATTTGAAAAATCAGATGATGATACTCTCTTTACCCCACTACCAAAATCTTTAATATCAGATGTTGATTTAAGTGATGCGACTCTTGCGATTAGAAAAATATTCAACGTTGCAATAAGTGCTTCTACAGATGCATTAACTGGTGCAGTTACAGCAGGAGATAATACTACATTCTTACCATTTGATGAAGAGAGATATAGTTTAATTAGAGCAGATGGCACAATCGAGACGTTGACTGATGATAAATTTACCTTTACAAATGGGAATGGAACACTTCAAATAAGTAACATCGGTGCAGATTTATCTGCTAATCAAGAAGCAACATTAATTGCAACTCTTAATAAAGTAAAACCAACAGCTAAAGTAAAAAGAAAAAACAATACTAACTCTATTGTTGTAGATAAATCAAATTTATCTGGATCTGGTATTGGAAGAACAACATTAAATGATGGACTAACTTTTGGAAGTTATCCTTTTGGAACTCGTGTGCAAGATGAAAAAATATCTTTAAATACACCAGATGTTTTAGATATTCTAGGTATTTTTGAATCAACTGATACGAGTGATCCATCTGCACCAAAAATGACATTATCATCCATAAACACAGTTGATGGTGGAACAACTGATCTATTGTTAGGAGAACAAGTTAAAGGATCAACTTCTGGTGCGATTGCTGTCTATACTGAACAACTTACAGATTCTCAAATTTCGTATATTCCGTTAAATGAAAGTGAATTTGTAGAGGGTGAGTCTGTATCATTTGTAAACTCCAATGTTCAAGCGATTGCAAACACAATAGACGTGCCATCAAGAAATATCTCGGCAGATTTTACTTTTAATTCTGGTCAAAGTTCGACTTTATTTAATCATGGATTTATCGTAAGAAAAAGTAATGTTGATGCACCAACTAAAAAAATAAGAGTATATTTTACAAATGGATTTTTTGAATCTGATGATACAGGTGATATCACCACTGCTAATTCTTATGGAGATTTAGATTACAAAAATGATGTTCAATCAATTAACGGTTTAAGAAATACTGATATATTAGACATAAGACCCAGAGTTTCAAGTTATACTGTTGCAGAAAGTAATAGATCGCCACTTGAATTTTTAGGTAGATCATTAAATGCATCTGGAAATTCAGCTTCTAATGTTCTTGCATCAGATGAATCAATTACAGTTGATTTTTCTTTTTACTTAGGAAGAATTGATAAATTATATCTTACAAAATCTGGTGAATTAACACATGTTCCCGGAACACCTGCAGAGGAACCAGATCCTCCAGTTGCGGTAGACGATGCACTCGAATTAGCAACTATCACATTACCACCATATCTTTTTGATGCTTCACAGGCAACCATGTCTTTCTTGAAGCATAAAAGATATAGAATGGAGGATATAAGAAAACTTGAGACAAGAATAAAAAATTTAGAGTATTATAGTTCATTAACTCTCTTAGAGACAGCAACTGCTAATTTATTTGTTCCTGATGAGGATGGTTTAAACAAATTTAAATCTGGATTTTTTGTTGATAATTTTACAACCTTCCAACCTCAAGAGTCTGAGATACCAGTAAAAAATAGTATTGACACCACAAATAAAGAATTAAGACCATCTCATTATACATCCTCTATTGATTTGCAAGTTGGCCCTGTTGAGGGTGAAGCAAGCATCTATACTGGAGCAGCACCTGAAGGGATTAATATAAGAAAAACTGGAGATGTTATAACATTAGATTATTCTGAAGTAGAATATCTTAATCAGACTTTTGGAACAAGATCTGAAAGTGTTACTCCATTCCTACTAAATTTCTGGGAGGGATTTGTTAAATTAACACCTTCTAGTGACACTTGGGTAAACACTGTCAGACTTGAAGCGAACGTTTTTGAGACTGAGGGTAATTTTGAAGATGTAACTAGAACAGCGGAAAGGAGATTTGGAGGTTTTGATCCACAAACAGGATTAACACCTATAATTTGGGGTGGTTGGCAGACTAATTGGACTGGAACAAGAAAAGAGAGTCGAGTCAGAAAAAGAAGAGAAATTACAGGTAGAAGAACATTTAGAGCATACCATAGTCACAGAACATATAAAGATGTAGAAAGAACAACCACAACAACTTTCCAAGATACATTTACTGATACATTTAGAACCGGAATTCAATCAAGAGATGGTTCAAGACAATTAATCACTGAACAGTTTGATCAAACATCCCTTGGTGACAGAACAATAAGCACAGAAATAATTCCTACAATTAGATCAAGAAACGTTGCTTTTGATGGAAAAGGATTTTTACCACAAGCAAGATTGTTTTCATTCTTTGATGGTGTTGATGTAACCAGATATTGTGTGCCAAAATTAATTGAAATAGAAATGGTATCTGGTGTTTTCCAAGTTGGCGAAACTGTCAAAGGAACTATTAAAACAAATCCTAACTTAGCGTCTGATCCACCATATATTCAATTTAGAGCTGCTGTTTCAAACCATAAAGAAGGCCCTCATGATGCACCAACAAAAAGATATCTTAGAAATCCTTATACAGATACACAAGTAGCAAATTTAGCACTTGAATCCTTTGGTGGTAATGTAGGTCAAATTTTAGCAGGTGGAGGAGGAAGTTCTTCAGTCGTACCAAGCACTTATTCATCAACTTCAACTTTGTTAAATGTTGACACAATAGCACTTGCAAATCAACCACAAGGAGACTTTTTTGGATATATCCAAACAGGGATGATTTTAAAGGGTGGAACATCTGGTGCTGAAGCAAAAGTTACAAATGTTAGATTAGTAACTGATTTTACATCAACAGTTCAAGGTAGTTTCTATATTCCAAATCCAAACGTTAATACAAATCCAGTTTTCCAAACAGGAGAGAGAGATTTCTTATTAACAGATGATCCAGAGAATGATTTTTCTGAGTCAACCACCACAGGTAAAGATATCTACACTGCAAGTGGATCAGTTCAAACAGTTCAAGAAAATATTGTTTCTGTAAGAAATGCTAAGATTGTAAATCTTTTTGAGAAGCAAGACAGAGCTGTTTCTGAACAAATTGGAACTAAAGTTGAAACTGAAATTGAAGGAACTGAAACATCTGATAAAACTTTAAGATATATACGACAGTACAGAGGGGGTCATTACAATAGAAGAAGAAGAAGACAAAATAAAAAAAAGAAAAAGAGTGGAAAGAAAGGTGGATGTTTTATGCCCGGCACTTTTATGACACTTGCCGATGGTTCTCAAAAGAAAGTAGAAGAGATCAAAGTTGGTGATAAGTTACTAGGTTTATCTGATACAATTAATGAAGTAGTAGTAGTTTTAAATCCTAAAACAAATGGAAGAAAACTAGCAAACATAAACAATAAGGGTTACTTTGTAACAGAAGATCACCCATTTATGACAACTGATGGTTGGAAATCTTGTAATCAAGAAATGTCTAATGAAAACTATCCTGACCTTGAAGTTAATCAGCTTGAAATTGGTGATGAAATAAAATGTAAAGGTAATGAAGTTGAGAAAGTAACCTCAATAGAATTTAAAGAAGTTGATGCTAATACTGACTTGCATAACTTTACATTAGATGGCGATCACACATATATTGCAAATGATTTTGTCGCACATAACAAACGTGGTGGTGGACGTGGAAATGAAAAGGCTGGAGATCCATTAGCACAGTCATTCTTTATAAAAGAGGAGCAAGGTATATTTTTAACAAGTTGTGAGGTGTTCTTTGAAAGAAAAGACCCAAATAATATCCCAGTTACACTTCAGTTAAGGACTATGAAAACTGGATTGCCAACAACAGAGGTAATTCCTTTCTCAGAGGTTACGATAGATCCAGATGAAATCACCACCTCCACCAATGGTAGTGTTCCAACTAAGTTCACATTTGAATCTCCAGTCTATCTTGAGGGTGGTACTGAATATGCAATGGTATTAAAATCCGTATCACTAAAATATAAAGTTTTCATATCAAGAATCGGTGAAAATGATCTAATTACAGATGAATTTGTATCTAATCAACCGACTTTAGGTTCACTATTCAAATCACAAAATGCTTCAACATGGGAACCAAGTCAATGGGAGGATCTGAAGTTTAAATTAAATAGAGCACAATTCGTTTCAGAAGGAACTGTTGAATTATATAATCCAATATTATCAAGAGGTAATTATCAAATTCCAAAATTGATGCCAGATGCCTTGCAAACTCACTCGAAAAAAGTAAGAGTTGGTCTATCATCAGCATTTGGTGCAGGTATTCATCCAACATTTGGAAATACAATTTATCAGCAAGGATCAAATGTTACTGGTAATTTAGTTGGAAGTGCTGGTGCTGCTTCTGGTTCTTTGACAGTTACAAGAGCTGGTATTGGATATACATCATCAAACGCATCTGTTGCCTCTCGTGACGGTGATGGTCATACTATTGCTGGAGTCGCTTTATCAGCAATTACCGGAAGTGGAGTAAACGCAGTTGCATCTGTTGAATATAATGAGGGATCAATAGTCAGTGCAACTGTAACTTCAGGTGGTCAAGGTTATCAAGTTGGAGATGTTTTAGGAGTTACAACTGATTTAGGTATTAACGGAAGATTATCCGTGGTATCTATTGCTGCAACAAGTGAATTAATAATTGATAATGTTCAGGGTGCATTCTTAACTGGTGCTGGAACCACATTAATGTATGGTACAGCAGATGGTGATGTTGGATCAACAAAGGCTGGAGTCGGTAGTGCAATTTGCGGAAACGGTGGATCTGTCGGTGCAAACATACCTGCTGGAACTATTATATCCGTAACAGATGGTTTACACATCACTGTAAATCACAAGAATCATGGAATGTATCATGAACAAAACTTGGTTACTTTATCAGATGTAACAAGTGATATACCACCAACTAAGTTATCAGTTCCTTATAACAACAGTTCAACAGATCCTATGACTGTTGATAATATTGGTATTCTCACATCGTTTGAAAATGTTTCAGTTGCTGCAACTAATCCCGGATATATAAAAGTTAAAAATGAGATTATAAAGTACACTGGTGTATCAGCATTCTCCGGTCAGGGAACAATTACTGGTGTTACACGGGCTCAAGATTCAACAACTGCTCAGAATTATGTAAAAGGTGATTTAGTTCAAAAATATGAACTTGGTGGTGTATCTTTACGTCGTATTAATCGAACTCATGATTTCAGAGAGGTTACTGACACTAATCCTATAACACTCGATTCATATAAAATTAAATTGGATATGGGAGAACAAGGAATCGGAAGAAGCACCTCTGATGTAACAAGTTACCCAGCTTTATTCTTAGATCAAACAAAATCAACTGGAGGTCTTGATATACGTGCTACTCAAAATATGCCGTTTGAAATTATTACTCCAATGATCCAAAATATGACCGTTTCTGGAACTACAATAGAATCTACTATTAAGTCTGTAAGTGGAACGAGTATAAATGATGGTTCGGGTGAAGGAACAGATGTTCCGTTCATAAGTAAAGGTGAGGAGGCTATCGCTCTTGATGATATTAATTATCTTGACTCTCCTAGAGTTATTGCTTCAAGAGTAAATGAATTAAACACTGCAACTCTTAATGTATTGCCGGGTGATAGATCTTTTAATATTTCATTGAGATTACTTTCAGGAGATAATTTATTATCACCAGTAATTGATACTCAAAGAATGAATGCAATATTAACCTCTAATAGGATTGATAATGTAATTGGTGATGTCACTGTTGACAGTAGAGTTGACACTTTACTTGATGATCCATCATCTGCAGTTTACGTTTCAAAAGAAAATACTCTTGAAACTTCTGCTACATCACTCAAAGTTATCGTTGACGCTCACGTCAATAGATTTAGTGATATAAGAGCATTTTATGCGATAAGTAATTCTCAAGGATCTGAACCAACGTTTATTCCGTTCCCCGGATATGATAATTTAGATGAAAATGGTAGAGTAAGAACAACCGATAAGAGTAGTGGTAGACCCGATGCACTAATCGCTAAGAGTGATCCTACAGGATTTATACCTGAAGAACTTGAATATAAAGAATATACATTTACTGCGAACGAATTACCTTCATTCAAATCATTTAGAATTAAATTCTTAATGACTTCAACTAATCAGGCATTCGTGCCTCGATTAACAAGTTTGAAAGTTATCGCTACTGCCTAATGGATTACGTTAAAGTAAAAGACAATGAACATTTGATTAGGAACACTAATTCAAACTGTATTGTCAACACAAATAAAGCTCAGTATGAGGAGTATTTAACTCGTCGCAAACTTAAAAAAAGTGAAAAAAATAAAGTTGATAATCTTGAAAGAGATATCTCAACTCTTAGAAATGAAATTACTGAAATCAAAGATCTGTTGAGGAGTTTGGTAAATGGCAACTAAAAAAATTACTTTTGATCCAGAGGCAGGGGTTGCATATCCATGTGACTTAATCATGAATGTTGGTGCTGATTTTAGTGCAACTTTTAATGTTGTTGATACTTCAAACACAGGATTTAATTTTTCTACCACCAACTCTGTTGGTGTTGGAACAACCACTGGTTGGACAGGATCATCTCAGATGACAAAAAGCACGGCGATTGGATCAACTGCTTTTCCTGCAGCTACATTTGCAGTTAGCATAGACACAACCGCGTCAAGTGGATATGGATTAACAATATCACTAGGATCAACAGATACTAGAAGCGTAAAAGCAGGTCGATACGTATATGATATTTTAGTTGGATCTGGTGCGACAGTATATCGAATTGTAGACGGAAATATCCAAGTACGTGGTGGTGTATCTTCTGCACCCTAAATATGGATAGAGGTATAGTATAAATGGCTCAACCATCAAGTAGATCAACATTAATAGATTACTGTAAAAGGCAGTTGGGTGCTCCATTGCTTGAGATTAATATTGCCGATGAGCAAACTGAAGATTTATTAGATGATGCTATTCAATACTTTCAAGAAAGACATTTTAATGGTGTCATACAAACATTTTTAAAATATAAAGTAAGACAAGTAGATATTGATAGATCAAGAGGAAAAGGTGCAGAAAATCAGATAGGAATAGTGACAACCACCACAAGTGCAACAGTTGCAGGTATATCAACTACGTTTAGTTTTGAGGAAGATAGCAACTACTTACAAATGCCAGATTCTGTCATAGGTGTAAACAAATTATTTCATTTTGATGGTGCAAATACTGTGACAAACAATATGTTTAGTATTAAATATCAATTGTTTTTAAATGATGTAGCCTTTAATTTAGGATATGCTGGTATATTAAACTATGCAATGACAAAGAGATACTTAGAAGATATAAACTTTGCACTTACAACAGAAAAACAAATTAGATTTAATCAAAGACAGGATCGTTTATATATGGACATGGATTTTGCATCAATGACTGTGGATGATTATCTTGTTATTGATTGTTTTAGAATAATTGATCCGAATGATCACACAGGTGTGTATAATGATTACTTTTTAAAAAGATATCTTACTGCATTGATGAAAAGACAATGGGGTCAAAATTTGATCAAGTTTCAAGGTGTCAAATTACCCGGTGGTGTGGAGTTAAATGGTAGACAGATATATGATGATGGACAAAGGGAGTTAGATATAATAAGAGAGCAAATGTCAAATACTTACGAGTTACCCCCTCTCGATTTCATAGGATAGTGGCATGGTTCTCAATCCCTTTTTTCAGCAAGGATCAACTAGCGAGCAGAACCTAGTTCAATCTCTTATAAATGAACAACTCCAAATCTATGGAGTGAATGTTCATTATATGCCAAGAAAATATGCAAATAGTAATACAATAATCAAAGAAGTTATCGAATCAAAGTTTGATGATGCGTATCCCATTGAGGCCTACGTTGAATCTTTTGACGGATATGGAGAGAATCCGACACTTTTATCAAAGTTTGGCATTCAGGCAACTAATGAACTTACACTTACAATATCAAGAGATAGATTTGAAACATATATCTCACCTCTGATGAAAAATGAAGAGAATGTAAGATTATCAACCAGACCAAAAGAAGGTGATCTAATTTACTTTCCACTAGGTGATCGTTTATTTGAAATCAAATATGTTGAACATGAACAACCATTTTATCAATTAAAGAAAAATTACGTTTATACACTTCGTTGTGAACTCTTTCAGTATGAGGATGAAGTCATCGATACCGGTGTTGATGAGATTGATGATACACTTGCAGCAACAGAGGGTGCGGACGGTGAAGATTTTATTATAGGTGGAACACAAGTTCTTACATTAGTTGGAACTGCATCAAGTGCATCTGCTGTCACAACAGTTGTTAATGGTGGTATACAATTCTTTGATATAACAAATCGTGGACGTAATTACACATTTGCACCAAGAGTAGCAATATCATCTGCACCGACAGGTGGTGTCACTGGTGTTGCAACTGCAAATCTTCGTGGTGGAATAGTTGTATGTGTTGGTGCTGCTGACCCCGGAAACCAAAAAGCAAGTGTTGTTCAAAGTATAAATTTAATCAATCCCGGATCAGGATATACATCAGGCCCAACTGTGCAGATATTTGGTGATGGCGTGGGTGCTGCAGCCACCGCGAATATGGCAAACGGAACGATTGGTATCGTAACAATAACTGGTGGTGGTTCTGGATATACAACTACTCCTACCATAACATTTACAGGATTATCAACCGTTTCTGCTGCTGCAACTGCGATAGTTTCTACTGCTGGAACAATTAGTGCAATTCATATTACCAACGCTGGTGCTGGATATACAACACCTCCAACTATCGCGATTGCTCCTCCTGCAGCCAGTGATGCAGTAGGTAACTTCCAGTTTAATGAGATAATCACAGGTGGAACAAGTGGTGCAACTGCAAGAGTTAGAGAATGGAATAGTGTCACAAGCGAACTTAAGATATCAAATGTAGAAGGAGTATTCCTTAGAAAAGAAACAATAACAGGTGGATCTTCTAATGCGGTTCATACAATAAGACTGATAGATCTTACTAATTTTGATGATGGATTTGGTGACAATGATGGATTTGAAACTGAAGCAGATGCAATATTAGACTTCTCAGAGGGCAATCCCTTTGGACAACCATAAATAACTGGGTATAGGTGCAAAAATGTTTGAGTATTTTTACAACGAAATATTTAGAAAGACAATTATCTCTTTTGGTACGTTGTTTAATGATATCTCAATTAAGCACACGGATTCAGATGGAAATAAATCAGTAAGCAAAGTCCCACTCGCATATGGGCCTATTGGAAAGTTTTTAGCAAGATTAGAACAGTCACCAAATTTAAATAAATCAGTTGCAATGACATTACCAAGAATGTCATTTGAGTTTACTGGTTTAACATATGATCCAACAAGAAAAGTAACAACAACTCAACAAATCACAGTCAAAGATCCAGACACAGAGACCACAACCAAAAAGGTATTTATGCCTGTACCATATAATATGCAATTTGAATTGAATATTATGTGTAAGTTGAATGATGATGCTCTACAAATCGTCGAACAAATCTTACCATTCTTTCAACCATCATATAATTTAACAGTCAATTTAGTTTCAGAAATAAACGAAAAGAGAGACATACCAGTCGTGTTGGAGAACGTTTCTTTTCAGGATGAATATGAGGGAGACTTTACATCAAGAAGAGTTTTATATTACACACTAAGATTTACTGCAAAGACATATCTATTTGGCCCAGTTTCTTCTGCTACTACAGATATTATCAAAGGTGTATCTGTTCGATATCTTGCTGGTGGTGCACGGAGCACAGAGAGAGATGTTACATACTCCATCAAACCAAGAGCAATTAAGGATTATACTGGTGATGTGGTCACTAATTTGGCTGAGGATATTGACGCAACACAGAAGACATTTACAGTTGACGATACCACTAATATCAAGGATGAATTCTATATTGTTATAGATAATGAAGAGATGTTAGTAAAATCTATCTCCGCGTCTACCAGTAAAATCACTGTTCAGAGAGGGAAAGATTCTACACTTGCTACATCACACGTCAGAGGAACTGACATTAAAGGCATTGACTACACTGATAATTCAGATGGAGATGGTGTTGATAGTGCAGTTATTCCGATGGGTGATGACTTTGGATTCAGTGGTACAATTACATGAAAACCTCAAAATTTGATGACCTAAACGACGCTTTTAACGTAGAGACAGATATTGTTCCTGCAGAAACCACGAAAGTTCAAAAAAAGGAAGTCAAATCAAATGGTGATCACATCCAAAAAGATTACGAATATACAAGAGGTAATTTATACAGTATTATAGAAAAAGGTCAGGAAGCAATAAACGGAATATTAGAACTAGCACAAGAGAGTGAGATGCCAAGAGCATATGAAGTTGCTGGACAATTAATAAAGAGTGTCTCTGATGCGACTGACAAGTTAATGGATCTACAGAAAAAACTTAAAGATGTGAATGAGGAAGAGAAATCAAAAGGGCCATCAACAGTCAACAATGCTTTGTTTGTAGGATCAACATCTGAGTTATCAAAGATACTTAAGTCTGGACTTAACAAGGAGAATAAATAAGTCAGGGAGAGGAATCCCGAAGTAATATTTTACTCATAAAATGTCGGAGAAATTACCGTCTTATGAAGATTTTATTGTAGATCCAAAAAATCTTCCATCAGTAGACGACCTTATAATTGAAGAAAAGTTACCTTCAGTGGATGATTTCATCGAACCACCAAGGCCTGAGGAAGAGATAGCAGATTTAATAAATGCCGACTCTGCTGATTATGATTTCAGTTCTGTTGGAGCAGGTAATACCGCGATTGATACTGGCCCTTGCTCTATTGAAGAGACACAAGATTTAACAGAGATAATACGTCTGATAAGTGACGTAAGAAAAGATATACCAGAGATACCAGAAATAAAATATTATGATGATGAACTTAAATCAATATTAGAACAAATAAAAGAAATACCAGAGGTCAGATATTATGATAGAGAAATAGAGGCTATTTGCGAGCAGATAGACAGTGTAAAGGAAGATATAAAAGAATTACCAGAACCAAAATATTATGATGATCAAGTCGCATCTATCGAAGATCGCATAAGTAATCTACCTGAAGTTAAATATTATGATGAAGAAATAAAAGCGATATGTGAGCAAATTGATAAGGTAAGATCTGAAATACCAAAGTTTCCAAAGTGGGTAAATGAAATAAATGAGGTTCCTGACTTTTCATGGATAGGAAAGACATTTAGTGTCATTGATGATGATTTTGTAAAGGTCGGTGATAAGATACAAATGATTCGTGATCGTATTGATCGTGAAGTTCAAGATATAACAGAAAATATTGAGACTAAAGATTTTGATAATCGTGTAGAAATAAACAAAGTAAGTGATACTTTACAAGAAACAAAAGAGAAGATACTCAAAGAAATAAAAGAAACTGTTGTTAGAGTTTGGGATCATCACCATGAATTCAAAAATGATGATCGACTTCTTAAGAAACAA
>VTLG01001264.1_pt1 | contig 15100 bp, 15 predicted proteins | sample 4694571 | NCBI WGS metagenome assembly VTLG01 (sample SAMN12604809, study PRJNA352737) | marine metagenome | biome: ENVO:00000447; feature: ENVO:00000209|ENVO:00000569|ENVO:01000036; material: ENVO:00002151; isolation source: viral sequences binned using virsorter ...
CCGCCTGATGTTTTTTGTGTCACCCGCCGGTCTGCCAGACCGTTGCCCCGTCAAATTTGACCCCCCACGGCCCACTGTGCCAAGACACTGTCGGACCCCCGGTTTTAGTTACAAAAAATCTGCGTGTGCGCCGTAACCTCATGCATGAGTTTTTGAGTGTTTGGAAAGATTGCTTGAAAAACAGTGATTATTTTTTTATTTTTATTATAATGTGGACAGGGGTCTAGACATATGGCGCGAAGAATAGATAAACCGATTCCAAAACACTTGCGAAACGCGGTGCAATTGGAGCAAGAATTGGCTTTGATTGAGAAAGAAGACATGATGCTCCAGCATCCGACCTTTCTCGGCAACCAAAGACAGTTCATTGACCGGATATATCAGCACTTACCAGAGGTGGCTGACAAGCTAGTCAAGTTTATGACTGCAAATCCAGAGCGAGTTTATGGCTCAAACGGTACTGTTCAGCTTATGTTGCCAGAAGATGTGGCCATGACAGACGGTCAGCTACAATTATTCAAGCTAATACTACAGAAGGGCTTACCTAATCAGGCCCCGGTAACGATGTCGGGCGAACAAAACCAGTTTGGCTCCGGTAAAGTAGCTATAACTATAAATCAAACCGGACCTAGTGTGGATTTAGAGAACATTACCTCTTCTGTAGACGGTGTACGCAGGGGTCAAGCAGAGAAAGTAAACACTATTTCTTTTAATCGGCCAGATATAGTGGACCATAATGACAACTGAGATAACTTTTGAGGCCCATCATACACAACAGCTAGTATTAGAGGACCCTCACCGCTTTATCACTATGGTTTGCGGCAGACGTTGGGGCAAAGACCACCTAGCTTCTATCAAAATACTTTCACACAGCCTTACACATACAAGTAGCCGGGGCGGTAAGATGTATGCGTGGCTGAACCCTGTCTACAATCCACAGGGCAAAGAGAGTTTCCGGGTGTTTCGTTCCTTTGCTGAAAGTGGTGGACTTATAAAGAAGGTTGTAGAGACCCCACCAATGGAAGTGCGCCTAATAAACGGCGATAAGGTTACATTCTTTTCTGCGGACCAGCCAGATAACCTACGTGGTGGACAGTATGACGGCGTTATTCTCAATGAAGCTGGGTTTATATCTGACCTAGACGAAGTTTGGTCCGGTCCTGTGGCGGCTATGTTACTTGACCGGGCGGGTTGGGCTTGGATTATGGGAACGCCCAAAGGTAAAAATGCTTTTCATAAGTTCTTTTTACGTGGACTTCAACCTGAGACAGAAGACGGTAAGCCTAATCCGTGGAAGAGTTACCGGTTTCCCACTAAGACAAACCCCTTCATACCACCAGAAGAATTGGACCGGCTCAAAGATGAATTGCCAGCCGATATGTTTCGTCAGGAATTTGAAGCGGAGTTCATGGACACTGGTGGCGCGGTGTTTCGCGGTCTTGACCAGATGCGGTCTAGAAGTGATGGTCTTGAACTTATACCACAGGCAGACAACTGCCGCGTAGGCATAGACTTGGCGAAGCATACAGACTTTACATGTCTGGTAGCCCTAGACAATTCCAACAATGTTATCGGTTACGACAGGTTTAACCAGCTTGATTGGACGATTATAAGCCAACGCATAGAACATTTTTGCTCTAGGTACAGGGGCAAGGTGGTACTGGATGCTACAGGTGTTGGTGACCCTGTATATGAGAACCTCGTCAGCAAAGGTTTGGTGATTGAACCCGTTAAATTTACGAATGATAGAAAGACCCAGATGGTTCAAAACCTGATGCTTCTTATTGAAGAGGGTTGTGTGCAGATACCCCTGCCCGGTCAGAGCCTTGACCCAAGCCATGACACTTCAACTATGTGGGCTGAACTTGAAGCCTATACATATACCATCACTCCAACAGGAAGAATTAGATATGAAGCCCCACGCGGTTTTCATGATGATACAGTTACTGCTTTGTTTCTAGCCGCTTCCGCAATGCCGATGATGACGGCCCAAGCATTTGCAGATGTGGACTTGAATAACGTCAGGGGCATTGGCGAGTTGTAAAGTTATGGACCACCTATGTACAGGGGTAGCCATATACTTTATTTTATTGTAATATCGTGTCTATGTCTGTGTCTGGAGAACGCTATGCCTTATTCTGCAAAACAAAAGAAGCTCGCTCGGATAGCTCCGCCTCGCAATAAAATCACTAAGGCGGACTTTGATGTTCTTAATAGGGGCAAGAAAAAGGCAAAGAAAAAGAAGAAAAGAGCATGAAAAAAATTCAACAACCTGTTCGTCCTAGAGTAAAGCCCAAGGGAAAAGTTAAGCAGGGTCTATCTATAATGGCAAAGAGCGACCAGACACACTTTGCTCCACGTAGAAATTTAAAGGTTTAGACATGGCACACGATAACCGTGGTAAAGGCGACCAGTCTGGGGTCAATTCTCTTGTACAATCAACAGATACGATTTCAGATAACGTAGCTACCCAGCGTATGCAAGAAGCCGGTCCCAACGATTTAGGACCTAAAGTAGACCCAGTAGAGGCCCTACAGAATGCGCGAAGTGATATTCGTAGGGATATGATTAACGATGCAGTTGTTGCCGCCGAATATGATAGATTGGCTAATCCAGAACCTGACGCGATGGAGAGCATGGCTGATGTTCGGGAAGCCGCTGTGGTGGTATCTTCAGAAGTACCGACTGGCGCGGATTTCGTTGGTAGTGCTTTGGTTGAACGTGAGAATGCGGCTAAGTTTCTGGATAAGGAAACAGAGAAAAAATTAATTGATTATGTCCACGCTCATTTTGATTTGAGTTATGACCGGATGTCTAAGCGATATGATTATTGGAAAGATGCAGAAGTCACACACGATATCTTCGTTCCCTCTAGAGTAATTGATGATAGTAAGAGAAAAAGCAGACAAAACTATTCTAGTGGTAGAATAATTGACCAGATTAAAACACCATACTCCCGGTCAATCAGTGATACTATATGTACATATAACCTAGCCATTTTTGGTGGCGCACCTCCATTCCGAATTGAACCCACAAGCCGAGATACTAGCCGTAAATCTGCAAGGATTTTAGAACAGCGGCTCCATCACAATATGAGGCGTGTTGGATACGAACAGCGGTTGTACCAAATCTTCTTGGACAACAATCGTTATGGTATGGCACCTGTCGCAAACTTTTATGGCAAGGACGGTAATGTACCTGTCAACATTGACCCTTGGGCTTATTTTCCTGACCCGCGTGTCACCGCACAGAACAGACACGAAGCAGATTTTATAGGCTACAGAACATGGGCCAGCTTAACGGCCCTGTACAGACGGGGTCATTATGACAACCTTGAACGCATAGCTGACCAGAGACCTTCTCTTGCTTGGACCTCTAATCAGTTTCTAAAAGACACCATCCGTGAACAAAGCGTGGACCCCACACTCTACGGTAATTACGGAACAGACTATAAGAACTACTTTGGACTTGGAACCGCACACGTTCTCAACACTCTTTATGTTTTTATGGACCCACGCCGTCTGGATATTCCAGCACCGTTTGGTTTGTATCGCATCGTTGTGGTGGATGAAAACGTGGTGGTTCAGTTTGATGTTTCACCTTACCCACATGATAGCATTCCTATTATTCATGGCGAGGGTCAGTATGATGCACACAAAACTTTTGCGTCTTCTTTATATGACTTGCTCATGCCTTTACAAAGGTATCAAGACTGGCTCCTTCGGACCCGTGTGGAGAATGTACAGAGTATTGTACAAAATCGTTTAGTTGTTGATCCAAATCGAGTGAACATAAAGGATATCCTAGACCCGAATGCCGCACGACTAGTTCGTACACTACCCGGTGCAAATCCCGGCGATGCTATCTTACCTCTTCAGGTTCCAGACGCTACCCGGAACTACTTTGCAGATTTAGACACGGCTGGCCAACTTATGCAAAGAGTTGCCGCCGCATCAGATACCGCGCAAGGTATTCAGGCCGAGACACAGCGAACTGCTACAGAGATTGCACGTCTTACGGCTCTAGGACAACAGAGACTTGGTATGCAAGCACGTCTTTTGTCTAGCACTACTATCAGACCTCTTGTGCGTCAGATGATATCAAACCTTCAGTTCTTTGAGGTTGATGGCGGCATGGTTTCTATTCCAGAAGAAAGCACCAATGATAATCCGTTAGGTGATACTAAATATAGTCGTAGTGATATTCTTGGTGACTTTGATTATGTGGTTGTAGACGGGACGCTCCCACAATCACCTGAAGAAAATTCAGAAAATTTAATAAGAGCTATTCGTGTTCTATCTGAAACAGGGGCCGCACAAAACTATGACATGGATATGTTTGTAGAACGATTGATTGAGAGCTTTGGTTTTACAGATGTAGAGAACTGGAAGAAACAACCTAGTGAGGTGGTTCCTGATGAACAGATTATGCAACAACTTCAAGCTGGAAATCTGGTTCCGATGGGACAAGCCGTTCAAGAAATGGGTCAGCCGGGTGTGGTTCCGAATCAGCCTCAACCACTTACGCCGAGAGTTCGATGAAGGCTTACTCAGGAATGACATCCACCATATCTGGCAACTCTGAGAACAGGCCAGAGAGTTATAGACGTGTGCGAAAAACACGGACTTGTTGTTGTGACATACCGGTAGTCAGACGAAGAAAAAGACAGAGGATAAAAATTGGCAAAGGAAGTTAAGAGTGAAGAACTCACAAAAGGATTTCAAAAGTTAGAAAAAAATTACTTTTGGCAGACTTACAGGTCTCGGTTAGAAGCCGAGTATGAAAGGGTTGAGTTGGCACTGATAAGTAATGCATCGGCTGAAGCCGACCAGTTACGAGTATGTGCTTCGTTAATGTCAGCATTTCGCACTGCGTTAGAGCTTCCAGAAAGAATGATACAGGAAGCACAGACGCAAGAGGAAATTGAAAGGTTTGAAAACGATGGCTGAGAATAAGACAGAAGCGGAAGTTACCGCACAGAAGAACCCCGGCTCTGGGGCAATCACTGACCCTGCACAGGCGGCAAACCCGCCAGCAAATGCCCCTACCCCACAGACAGAGGCAGAAGCGAACCCTGATAAATCTGGTTTTTCAGCGGCAGAACGATTACAGGCTAACGATAGAATGCCTGTAGATTTTGATTTTGAAGTGACAAACAACCCTGACCCAAGGGCTGGCGCAGAGGCCGGTGATGCAAACGCTCAAGATATGGGTGATGTAGAGGCAGATGCTATCTCTCGTATGCTCAAGATTAAGTATCGCGGTCAGGAAGAAGAGATACCTGAAGAAAAAGCTATTACTATGCTCCAGCAGTTCAAGAGTATGGACAGCAAGTATGGCCCAATCATGGAACTTGCCAGACGTGTGCAAGAGCAAACCGGCATCACAGACCCTAATCAAATAGCTAATGCTATGGGTGAAGGTATGCTACAGATGCTTCAGGCACAACAGCAAGGTCAAGCAGATGCTACACCCGCTGAAAGTCCTGCCGTAGCAGAAGCTAATTCTGACCCTCGCGTTATGCAAAAGAACGTGCAGTCTGATGAGCAAGCCACACAAGCGGCCCAAGAATTTTTTGAAGAAAACGGTCTTCAGCCAACTGATGCGGCATTTAAGTCGATGGCAAACATCTTCAAATATTCTACTGCTATAGAACAAGCGGCCACAATTCTGCCAACTTTGATAGAAGATGTTAACATGTTCAAGCAACAGCAAGAGCAAGCGGCTAGGCAATCACAGCAAACCCTTGTTGATGCTCAAGCCGCCGCCACCGCTCAAGAACTTGGCATTGATGATGAACAGACCTTCAACGACTTTGTCTCTTTCGTAGAGATGCAAGAGCAGATGTTCCCCGGATATAAGAGTGCAATCGCAATGAACCCTACTGCTATGGACAAATCAATTCGTGATTATCATGCAATTGCAAGCGGTAATCGTAGTGCGACAGAACAAGCGCAGATGAAGCAACAGGTCGAAAAAGATATTGCACGGGCTGGTGGTGAGACTGTGGCTAGTCGTGGTTCGGACGAACCGGGTCAAGCCGCACCAAATCGTAGCTTTAATGACCAGATGCTTGACCTTCTTTAGTAGTGCGAAAACGCAAATGGTTTGATTGGAAGCGTTTACGAAATAGAAAACGTAGAACAGCTTACAAATCACCTATTGTAAATTAGACACAGACACAGACATAAACAGTTGATTTGTGTCTGTGTCTATATTATTATGTACTTGACTTTGATGAATGCCAACCAAACGGCGTTGTGTCGGCCAAGACCGAGCGGAAACTAGCCTAACAATTACCTAGCGGAGCAATCAGAGAGGCGAACCCCTTTTAACTCTGGCTATATGAGGTAATTACTATGGCTACTCTCGGTATGCGTGGCACCGGGTCTTTTCCCGCTGACCATCGCCCTGAAAACTATCGTGAGAAGTACCTGATGCTGGAGCCGAATGGTTCGGCCCCACTGACGGCAATTCTCTCGATGCTTCCTTCCGAAGCAACTGATGACCCTGAATTTCACAACTTCCGTAAGGATTTACCGGACTTTAGGTTCACCCACTCTGGCACAGCTACTGCTGCTGCCACTACTCTAACTGCAACTGCGGCGGCTGATTTGACTTTCATCCGCATTGGTATGCTGATGAGAAACTTCAATACTGGCGAAGTTATCAAGGTAACTGGCAAGCCATCAACCACTACCCTGACCGTAACTCGCGGTGTTGGTAATGGTGGTACTGGTGCATCTGTTACTGCTAATGACATCTTCTTCATGATTGGTAATGCAAACGCTGAAGGCGCGGATGTCCCAGACAGCATCTCTTACGATGCCGCAAGCACCGAAAACTTCTGCCAAATTTTCCGTACACCATACAGCATCACACGTACTGCGATGCACACGAACTTCCGTACTGGTGACCAGTACCTTGAGAAGTCTCGCGATGCTTTGAAAGAGCATATGGTTGGTATGGAACGTGCGATGATTTTCGGTAAGAAAGACATCATTACCGGTTCCGCTGGTAAACCAGAGCGTTACACTGACGGCTTGATGAACTCCATCACTACTAACGTAGAAGATGCCGCCGCCAATGCAAACGCTGGTGTGCTTACTGAAGCTGAGTTTGACGCTTTCCTAGCAGAAAAAGCCTTTGCTTTCGGTTCATCCGAAAAGCTAATGCTGACCGGCTGGAAGGTGGCAGACCATCTCCAGAAGCTGGCAAAGAACCGTTACCAGATTAACTCTACTGGTACTGGTGATGCCTACGGTGTGACTTTCACCACCTACAATACTTTTGCTGGAACTCTTCAGGTGAAGACCCACCCAATGTTCCGTCAAATCCCCGGTGCTGAAAAAGACGCAATTATTCTTGATACAAAGGACCTTCGCTACCGCTATGTAGATGATACACAGCTTCTGAAGGACCGTCAGGGTAACGGCGTAGATGGCGTGATTGATGAATACCTGACCGAAGCTGGTCTGGAAATTCTTCAGGAAAAGACACACGCTGTCATCACTGGCTGGAATGCGACAGCTTAATCCAGACACGGATTAACAGTAAAATCTAGACAGAACCGCCTATAGAGATTATTCTGTAGGCGGTTCTTTTACTTAGACAGGAGACAGTAATGCCAGCGAAAAAGGTGAAGTTTTATGCCAAACGTCCGAATATGGAAATTAGTATAGACGGTAAGATTTATAAGTTTGAAAGTGGTGCGCTTTCTGTTGATGCAAAACTGGCAGAACAGATACAACGACATCATTTATATCGCAAAGACCACATCTTTATGGAGAAGGATGCAGTAACCGTAGATGGTCGCGTGGTTTCGATGAAAGATGACCCTAAATTGGTTGAACTTCAAGAAGCAAAAAAATCAAACTCAGACCTGATATTTTTCCAGTTCAATGGGCGAACCAACATTGATGTAGATGCTGGACCGCATAAAGTTCGGTTTGAACAAGGCAAGGTTGCTGTTGAACCTGACGTAGCAGACTTTATTCGCAAGCATGTTTTTTACAGACAGGGACGTATTCAAGAAGTTGTGGTAGGTTAACATGTCTAGTTTTAATCCCTCTGGTTCTGGCACCGGTCAATTCTCGACACTCTCTGAGTTGGTTGATGATATGCTCAAAGAAAATGGTGAGGCTAGTCCCGCTGTCTTGAGGGCATTAGAAGAAAAAAAGTTTATAAACTATGCAAACCGTATTGTAGCAGACATCAACCGGCATCCCACATTCCTTGATTTACTAGATAACGCTTATGATGATCAGACTGGTTCTATGACCTCTGGCTCTAATGAACTAACAGTTTCTTCTGGGACAGTGACGTTTGGAACTTACACTCCCGTTAAAATAATAGGTGCTGGTCACAGCAACTCTGATTTGTATTCTTTTGTGGTAAAACCTAAAACCTCTGGCGGTTCTGTTGTAAGCGGCACGTATTTACTTGCAGACGATGCTGATACCACCGTGTCGAATGTAGCGGTTAAACATCCGTATAAGGTCAGGTTAAAAAGATATCAGGCTATCGGAGACAGTCGAGCCATAGATGATGAAGTCGTGATTGAAGGTCTCAAAGCATATTATTCCGTAGATGACATCGATACGAATAACACCGGCTTGATACAGTTGAAGAACTCTATTTACCTAAACACCCTAAACAACTGGTTAGGTTCCGTGATTAATATTCAAGGTAATCTAGAGGTTGAGATTAACGAGTACACCTAATGGCTAGGCGTTTATTTCCTTTCAATCGTTTTATAGGTTTGGACACAGTTACCAGTCCTACAAACATGTCCGAAAGGTTTTTTGTAGAACTAGATGGGGCGTATGTAGATTTTCGTGGCCAGATTGTACGCGGACCCGGTGTAGACAATACAGGTCAAGGTACAACTAAAATCTATAACATTGCTCATTTTGGGTCTGAGTACATTATTGAGTACGAATATGATGGCACAGACATTGATATTCGTTCACCAAACAATGTTATTTTTAACGGAGCATTCACCGCTTCTACAGCGGCTATAACACCTATAAGTATTGTTAACTTTGACCAGAAACAATTTTCTTTTATGGAAGGACACGTTCCAAAATATTGGGATGGAAGTGCTTACCAATCCGCTACCACAACTAATGCAAGTTCTCTTGGTCGCTACCCAGACGGGGGTCACGCCGTCAACATATTAAACAGACTGGCTGTCGCAGGGATACCTAATAAACCTACAGAAATCCACATTAGTGTACAGGATAGTTTTGATGATTGGCGTACTAATACATCGAGCGGCACAACTCCTGCCGCCACAGACGGCCTCATACTGGACGTTAAGAACCAGTTTTCCAGTAATGATGTCATTAAAGGTTTGGCAGTTCTTGAAGGAGACAAGCTGGTTATCTTCGGTCAGAACGAAACTCTGGTCTACCTCGCGGATACCAACATCAATCAGTGGCAAATCGCCAGAGACTTCAGAGTGCCAATCGGTATCTTTGGAAGAAACACAGCGGTAAACGTAGGTACAGATGTATTCTTCTGTAGTCGTTTCGGTATTCACAGTCTGAGACGTGCGGCTTCAGGACTTACACTTGAAACGATTATGTTATCTAGAGAGATACAAGATAAGTTTCAGGAAGCTGTACAGTCTTGCCCTACTACAGGAGAAAGACAAGAACCTCATGCCGTTTGGGATGGTGAAATAGGACAGTATCATGTTTTCTTTCCTCGCGATTTTACTACCCCCACCGGTACTAACGAAACATTTGACCGTTTGACATTTACATACGAACCCGGTGTTGGTCGTGGGGGTTTCAGGTCTTTCTCTTTCTCACCTCTTACAAACATTTCTTGTGCTTCTTTCTTTGCGAGACCAGATACAAGCGCACAGATTTCTGCTTTACAAGTTGGTACATGGGGAAACGGTACAGGTGATGGTCAGGACTTAACTAGAGGTTCTAAACCAACCCAAGCTGATATGAGCATCCGTACACCTTTACTCAGTCTGAACACACCAGACCAGTACAAGATGTTTAAACGGCTTATTGTTCGGGCTGTAGGAACAGCCGATTTTACAATTACAGTCTTTGACCAAGACAATAATAACTTACAGTCTACAACAGTCCGTCCTGAAGCAGATAGCTTTTCTTCAACCACCGGTATTAGTGGTGACCAGACCAGACCAATTGATATTCCGATACCACACAGAGCCAAAGCTATCTCTTTGCAGTTTACTACGACATCCAGCTCTAACAACGATTATGACGTGGTTGGTGAACTAAGAATCCTAGACTTTGCATTAGTGGTTGACATTAAATAATTATGTCTATGTCTATGTCTAGCCTAGAGATAAAAAATGATGTAGTATTGGGTGACATTACAGAGTTGTGTCTAGGCTCTGAATTGCACAGAAACTGGTACATAAAGGACATACAACGTCTGTTTATTGTGCCGATGGAGATAGACCAAGCACGACTGTTCTACAGGGACGGCAAGGTCATTGGGTTTATAAGTTGGGCTTTTTTGTCTTACGAGGCTGAAAATTCATTTTTAAACCGTACACGCAAACTACAGCCAGAGGACTGGAAGAGCGGACAACGGATATACATCATGGATTTGATTGCGCCATACGGAGATGTTGGAACACTTGGTAGATGGGTACGCGAGTATCTTACACCGATTGCTCCCAGCTTCAATACAGATAGGGCTTACTGGGTCCGAAGATATCCAGATGGTTCTATACGTAAAATAGGTATGGCGTTTGAGCATGTTACAAAAGATAAATCCTTATAGAGATGGTATCACATTGACAGACTGTGTTGATGTGCTTGACCCTATTCAATCCAAGATATTTTGTTTTAGCAGTGATGGCGGTGACAGTGGCGGCTCTAGTGTTGATGACCCTTATGGTGTCGGTGATAGCGGTGAGTTCAGTACGGGCGGCGGGAATAACAACTTTAGTTCCGGTGGCGGGTCTTCTGGTGGTGATGATGATAGTTCTTCAAGCGGCACCATCTTTGGAGTAGGCGGTGTTTCTAAAACAGGTTCTACATCAGATGATGCGGCAATTGGTTGGACATCGAGTGCTGGTTCAGGTCAACCCGGTAATAACTATGGAGCATTGCAAAATGCTACAACATCGGAAGTAGATTATGCCCGGACTATGGCTGACAAAGGCGCAAGCGTATCACAGATTGCGACATTCCTAAACACAGGCACAGACCCGTTTGCTACGGCAGAAGGCGGTACAGCCAATCAAGGCAGTAGTGTTGGTTCTGTTATTCAAGGCGTTACACAGCAAGTCATCGGTCAGGCTGGGTACACAGCACCTACATCTGCCAAACGGTCTTTTGATAATGTATCAGGAACTTTAACAGGCGGTGTGTCTGGTGCTACTGGCGCAAGAGCCGAGGGTTTTGAAAACGAGGCTTTTGAGAGCGGCGTGGCAGGAGATGTGGAGTTTGGTGAGATACCTTCACAGACCCTTGATAGAAGTCAGCGTCAGCAAGACCTTCAGGAACGTCTAGACAGACGCGGTGACAATACTGTAACTCAAGATTTTAGTAGGTTCTATGGCGAAGGCGGTAACGAACAAGCGTTTAAATCTGAGAACTTAGGTTTGACAGCCAGCGAAGCCGGTAACTTTGCTTTGGTAACTCAAGACCAATTGAAGGACCTCGGCGAAAAGTATGGGGTCCCTAACATAGGAAACATGACCAAGGGCGCACAACAACTTGCCTTTGCAGAACTTCTAGCGGCAAATCCAGATATTAAGTTAGGCAGAGCCGACCAGTTATTAGGCGGTCAGGGCGTAGTTCGCAATCAACAGGTTGTAGACTACAACCCAGAAACCGGTTCTTACATGGTTGAAGGTGGTGGCAGAGGTTTCTTTGGAAGCGACATCGGAAAAGTCTTTAGTTTTCTTTCACCTGTCGGCCCCGCTTCTACAGCATTTGGTCTAGCGAGTACAGCTAACCAAATTAAAAACGCACAACTAGATAAAGATACTGCAACTATATTTGGTACAGTTAGCTCTGCTTTAGGATTTCCAGAAGTTGGTCTTGTTACTACAGGTTTAGATTTTGCTGGAGTAGATATAAATCAGTTCTTGCCACAGCTTTCTGATAGTAAAGCGCGGGGCCGTTCTATGTTTACGGACATGGGCGATGACGGTGACACACCTATATCCCAGCCACTACAAACAATTCCTGACCAACCAAGTATCAGACCCGATATACCTGATACTGCACCAACAGGATTGTTAAAAAGAAGACGTATGCCGGGTCAAGATGTATACGGCGTAACTACAAACGATTTTCCATTTATGGCCATATCTGATGAGTTGGATGTGTCAGGTTTGGGTATGGGTCAAGGCCGTGGTAGGGCCGGTAAAATACAGCAAAATAGAGGTAGATAGCTATGAGTGTCTTTAAGAAAATTAGAAACTTCCTTGGAAAGGACGAAGTAAGGGCTGGTCTAGCTATTGGTGGTGGACTTGCTGGTCTGGGTGCTTTCGATAATATGAAGTATGGAAACTATCTGACAACAGGTCTGGGTGGCTTGAATGTGGCTTCTGGTTTGTCAGCCGGGGGTGTATCGGGCGCACTGCAAGCCGGTCTGGGTGGTTATGGCCTAGCACAAGGCATGGGTAAAGTCGGCACCTTCCAAGACACATACAGAAGTTTATTCGGTGGTGGTGGTCAAGCACAGCCTCAGACAGCTATGCCTTCAATAACTGGACCGGGCAACCCTAATTTGACTGCTTCAGGAACTGGTTTATCAGCTACAGCAACTGGTATGGGTGAACGCCCTTTTGCTCAAACATATGCAACCAGTTTTGGGCGTGATGGTGAGCCATTACCTTCACGTAGTAATCAAATGATACGTGCAGATGACGAAGCACTATCGATGATGCAATACAGCCAACCCAATAACCCAGCGCAGTTTGGAAATACAACTACCGCAATGAATATGGCTAGTGGTGCCAAAGGGTCAATCAATCCGGGTAATGCTTATGGTTCGACACCTTCAGGAACCGGCGTAGCACAGCTTCCTGATGGTTCTAGGGGTGGTGGTCAATTCAACCCACCAAACGTAGTGCCGGGTCAAAACACAGTGCCGGGTGGTGGTGTAGGTAGCGGCACCGGCAACATGTTAGCCCAGACTAATAATCAAATGATGATTGGTGGTATGCCTGTTATCGGTTTTGATGCAACCGGGAATGCGATTGTACGCGGTCCAGACGGAAATATCATGACTACCCCCGTTCCAAGAGTTGGTGGGGACCAAGAATTTAGCTTCAAGGGCGTGATGGACAACATCGCCCAGAGAGCTATGGATGACCCGATGCAAGCTGTGTCTGTAGGTGCCGCCTTGGTTACAGCATTTGCTGAAAGCCCACAAGAGCAAGCCGCACGTCTATACGCTGAAGAAGTTGCCCGTGTCCGGGCGCAGACTGATCCAAACTCAGATTTTGGTCAGACCTTCATGAACGAATATACAACTCAGCGTCAGGATGAACTGAACGAACAATACGCCACAGCCAAGGCTGATTGGGTTAGCTCTATGTCTGCAAGAGGTCTCACAGACAGCACGATTGCTACGGAAGGTCTGGCTTCATTGGATGCCAAGTTTGCTGAACTGCAATCTAAGTTGCCTATGGATGCCATGATGGCTCTTCAGCAATACCAGAACAACATGTTCAAGAACTTGAACTTAGGTCTGGGGCCAGCAGAAGCACAGGCAAGACTTATGGCCAGTCAAGGCAATCCATTCACACTAGCCTCAAAAGGCGCAGTTCAAAGCGTAGGGTCTTAACATGTCTAGATTTATGACAACACTCGGTAACCTCGGCCTGTTAGCTGGTCAGCTAAGTGCCGCTGATAAACAGAAAGAAGCCAAGCAAAGAGCGGCGGCTGAAGAGCAACGTCAGTTTAATCTTGAACTTGCATCTAAATATGACATTGCACAGTTCAATCAGGCACAAGCAAACAAACGTGCAAGGGATAACCTAATTGGCACACTAGGTGGGGCCATGATTAGGGCTAATGCACAAGGTCAGGCGAACCCTTTGACCTTATCAAATATGGCACCTCTTCGGGATATGATTGGCCCAGCAGTTCTAAACTACTCAGGTGCAGACGGAACACCATTGTTTGGAAACGAGGCTTATGACGATAACGAACTAAAACCTTTGTACAGTGGTGTCTATGGGCAAATTACAGATTTGGTTACAAACCAAGTTTTGTCCGGTCAAGTGAACAACGACCCTGTATCTATAAATAAAGCAATCAACGATGCGCTTACTTTACTTTCGCCTCAAATAACCACTTCTGGAACAGGTTATTTTGATGGTGACCCAACCGCTACTTTAAGTTTTGGTGGAGAGATAGGACAGTTTATAAGCTCGTTCCGTCAGAAAATTATGCAGACACCTGTTGGTGAGAGACAACAACTTATCAACCAATTAAGAACTTCACTCACTGGTCGAAACATCTCACCGACTGTGGCTAATCAGATTATCAGGCTTATTCAACAAGGCTTATAAAAATGGCACCAAAAGTACCGGGTCTTTTTGCTAATCCAACCACCGGTCTTGGTGGTATTGGTGCAGACAAACTACAACAGGCCAAAGACAATTTATCTAATTATAAATCACCTCAGATAGACATGGAAAAACTGTCTGGTCTGATAGAGGGCATTGGTGGCTTTCAGCAAAAACAACAGAAGAAAGCAGAAGGATTTAATCTGTCTAGCCTGTATGAAGAGTTTGGTTTAGACACAGACATTCCAGTCACAGACATGGCTGGCCCCGAAAAACAAAATCGTTTTATGGAGTTTTTATCGGACACGATGCAAGCAAAAGACCAAGGCTTTGAAGACATGGGCTTTGGTGCTTCACTTGTGCTGAATGATAATGAAACAAACATGCTGTCTTTGGAGCAAAAGTACCAGCGTAGTTTGAATACACCCGTAGAGGAACTGGGCTGGGACCCGGACAGTAACACAAGGTTTTTAGATGGCGATTGGTTTGCCAATGTAATCGGTGGCACATTACCCTCTATTGCTACAATGCTTGGTGGCGGGGTTAGTGGTGCGGCGGCTGGCTCCGCAGTGC
>VTLG01014221.1_pt1 | contig 15100 bp, 24 predicted proteins | sample 4694571 | NCBI WGS metagenome assembly VTLG01 (sample SAMN12604809, study PRJNA352737) | marine metagenome | biome: ENVO:00000447; feature: ENVO:00000209|ENVO:00000569|ENVO:01000036; material: ENVO:00002151; isolation source: viral sequences binned using virsorter ...
GTAGCAGAACTTGTTGGTAATGTTATTGTTAAATTACCACTATAAGAAGAATGTGGAGGTGATTGTAAAGCTGCATAGTGAGCATTAGAGGATTCACAATATAGCTTTATATTAGATTGAGTACCACCATTTTTAATAGCTATTTCACCACCAGATACCATTACAGCACCAGTTATAGTTGCAGTTCCTCCTACATTTAGTGTACCTCCTACTATAGCATTAGATACAGATATATTACCTTCTATTGTTGCAGTTACACCAGATAAATTAGAACCATCTCCATAATATGCAGATGCACTAATTTTACCAAAAACTTGCATATTACCAGATACAGACATATCATCTGATACACCAAATTTACCTGCAATCATTACTTGACTTGTTGCTACTTGTAATGCAGTATTAACTCCATCACCTGTTTGAACATTTATTAAACTTGCACTAACTCCTTCATTAGCAGATACTGCCATTTTAAGAAGTTGTTTATAACTATTAGATACTAATTTTCCTTGTAATGTACTCATACCATTTGCCACCATCTATCTTTTGTTGTATCATCCCATGTAAGACCAAGTTGTTCCCATGTTTGATTTCTACCTAAATCATCTACTCTTGCATTTCTTATAGTAGGATCTTCTCGTAAACTAGGAGCTTGATTTTGAGGATGATTTTTTCGATCATATTGACCATCATAATCTGGAGGACCAACAAGTAAACCATAACTATTTAAACGCATAACTCTCATAGGATAAACAAATCCACTTATATCACACATTGCTTTAGCTCTTTTATTAGAAGCCATCATACACTCCTTAATTTAGGTTTAAAATAAATACTTGCTCTCTCTTTGTCTTCTTCCATTGCTCTCATTAATAATTCTTCATAATTACTTTTTAATAAAGCTATTCTTGTTTCAGGTAAACCATTTCTTTTTAAAGACATATAGTATGCTAATCCAGCAGTTAAACAAGGTAAAAATCTAACAGGAGCATCTGCATTTTGTTGATAAGATTTATTTACATCTGCTACTTGTCTTATAGCTTCTATAGTTAAAATACCTGTAGCAACATTAGGAACAGGATATAAAAATAAACTTGGATTAGATAAATTTCTTTTAACTGCATATTGTGTTGGTCTTCCTGTTTGAGACTTCTCAGGTATAATATTATACTCTTCAAATGTCTTTCTTTCTAATTTTGTTTCTGTTCCTGTTGCTGTTTCTCTATATGTAACTATTAATGTATCTGTAATTGAATCTGCTAAATCATATGTTGTTACACTTGTAGAAACTGTAACTGCAGTTGTAAAGGTACTCCATAATAGTATACCACGATTTTGCCAATCATTCAACATTAAATTTATAGAACGTCTAGCAGACTTAGGTTCATGTCCTAATGTTTGTTCACCACCTATCATTTCAGTAGCTTCTTGAATAATCTCATCTATATCAAGATTAAAATTATATGTACCTGATGTTGCCATTATTTTCTAGTCCTTTTTAAATATGCTTTAGCTGCTTTAGCTAATCTTGCTTGTTCTGGCTTTTTACCAAACCTAGCTCTTTGTTCTAATACAGTTAGTATTTGTATTTTTCTAGCATAAGGTTTTTTAATTCTTTTAACTTTAGCTATAGTTTTCTTTGCATCTGCTACAGTTGCATACTTAATACTTACTGTATCTTTAGGATTCTCGTCTGTATATAATCTACGACCAGAACCTTTAGGTTTTTTTCCTGTTCCTACTTTTGGATCTTTTCTTTTTCTCATTCTTTTTCACATAGTTTGCAACTATCTTAGCTTGATTTGCATGAAGCTTAGAAGCTTTTTTTAATTGTTTAGTTACTTTTTTTAATCTTCTTACCATTTCTTTTTAATCCATCTATATATTGCATATGTACCTAAACCAAGTATAACATACAGTATTCCATCAAACCAAGATATATTATGTATTGTAGTAATTAATTCAGGTGTTATATTCATTTCTTTTTCTTTCTTTTAAATGTTCTCACATTAGTAGGTTTACCACCTACACCTTGAGCTTTCATTCTTTTTCTTTTTACAGCACTTCTTATCTGTGATTTAGTCATTCTATTAGCAGTAGCTCTAGGTACACATTTAGGATATTTTCTTTTACTTGTTTTAGCAGATTTTCTACCACAAGCTTGAAACTTTCCTTTTTTCTTTTTAGCACCTATATCTACCCAGTCACCTTTAGGTCCTTTACCAAACCAAGCAGTAAGACCACCTGTAGGTTTAGGCATAGCCACCACCACGTTTTTTATAAGTACGTACCAACCATCCATTAGCATATGCACTTGGATAAACTTTAAACTTACGTTTAGCTTCTGCTTTTACTCTTGCATATAATGCAGGATTAGTTGGTCTTGCACCTTTTTTCTTTTTAGTTTTTTTCTTTTTAGCAGCCATTATTTTTTCTTCTTTTTTTTCATTGTTTTTTTCTTTTTCTTACCTCTGCCTAATAAAGGTACTTTACCTCCCTTAGCCATATATTTAGAACCTTTAGCCATGTATTTTGTACCTTTAGCCATATACTTAGTTTTTTTCATCATTAGTTTCCTCCTTATAAAGATTATTAAATGTTACATTTGGATCTGTATAACTATCATGTATTTCTGCAGAATGTATATATTGACTTGGTGCAAAATCTGGTGCACCTTCACCAGCAACCCATAATGCAGGATTAGTTACTCTAACTCTATTATTAGGTAGTGCTACGATATTACCAGTCCACTTACCAGCATCTGTTAATTGTAATACATGACTTTGCTTATGTTGTGCAGGGTCATCACTTATATAACTATCTGTATAATCAACTGTAAACATATACCTACCTTTATAAAACTCTCCACCTATTTTACAGTACCAAGGGCTAGAACTTATTCTATCCATCACTATTACTGAGTGACCTCTAGAAGAACAATCCCAAGGTTGTGCTAAATGAGTATCCATTCTGTCTGGCATTTTTTCTAGCACTTCATCTGCAATCAAACTTGTGATTGGAAGACGTGCCCACATTGCACCACCTACTGTATTTTCTTCTTCTTGTATACCAGTAAATACAACTTGAAAACTTAGACATCTGTCTGGTATTGTATTTACTGCAATTGCTAAACCATGTAAATGTTCACCATGATATTTTATATGGTTATGCGTAAACTCTTTTCTTACCCAACATTTGAAATGTGGAATATTGCTTATTAGATATGACAATTAACACCTCCATCTTCTCCTTGCTTGTCTTAATCTTGAATTAGGATTTTTGGCTGCTTTAGGAAACTTCTTCATTTGTCCTGCAGATCTAGCACAAAAACTTTTTCTTCTTTTAGCTCTCTTTCCTGTTGGGTTCTTTTCCGTCACAGCAGTTTTTAATTTGCTGCCTGGATTCTGTCTTCTATATTTAGCAACACCTGCTGCTGTTAGTCCTGCACCACTTTTGGTAGGTCTTTTATGACCACCACCAATAGTCATGCCTTTCATTCCTAGTCCTTTTCTTTTTCTTTTTTTAGCCACATGTTGCTCCATAACCTCTAAGTGCTTTACCAACACCTCTAGGTTTTTGTTGTTTCTTTTTATTTTTCTTTTTATTTTGTAATATTTTAGGTATAGTTTTTCTTTTTTTTCTAGTTAAACTTACTAATCCTCCTGTCTTAAAAGGTATTTCTTCAGAAAGTCCTCTAGTTCTACCCATTTCTTCTTCTTCTAATAATCTTTGTAAAAGTTGTTCATCTGAAGGTTCTATTTCACTAATAAATATTCTTTCAGCTTCATCAAAAGACATATTATTTTCATCTGCAAAGTCAGCAATTCTTTCATCAAATTCAGTTAAATTTAAATCATCATCTCTAATTCTTTTAGGAGGAGTTATACCAAATCTTTCAGAATCTCTTCGTATAGCATCTTCTGCTTCTATATCATCTAATACTTTTCCTAGCTCAGGATATACTTTTCTTATATCACTTGGTAAAGGGTATCTACCTAACTTTTCTTCTAATTCATTTCTTACTGCTTGTACAGCTTTTCTAGCATCTGGATTTACAGTTGTTTCAGTTCTTTGAATAACTGTTTTAGGTTTAGTTATTGTTGCTAATTCTTTAGATCCTGGCATTTGTGGATCATATCCTTGTGTATATGTACCAAATCTACCTCTTTCTAAAGATGGTATATCTGTTCCTGGAATATATGAACCTCTTTCTGGTTGACTTCCTCCTACTGTTTTTACTATACTTCTTGTTAATCTAAAATTAGATAATAATCTATTTTTTAAATCTTTTCCTACTTCACTTGAAATTTGTTTATTTTTAACTGCATTATTAATTTGATCCATATATTTTGTTACAGAACCTAGTTCACCTAAATCAGCAGGATACTTAATATCTTTTTCTCCTATCATATTTTTTAAAGCTTTATCTAATAAACTTCTTGTATCTGCTTTTTGTAAAGTCTCTATACTTTCACCTTTTCTATATCCTAAAGGACTAAAAATATCTTTACTTTGTCCTCCTAAAAATACAGATTCTAAAGCAGCTCTTTTTTTAATAAGTCTTCTTAACCTATCTATTTTATTTTTAGCAGGTAATTTTTTTAATTCTTCTATTTCTCTTAATGCATCTCTTGCAGGCATTCCTTCAAAAAGAGGATTATCTGTTGTTAAATTACTTAATCTTTTTGTAAATAAATCTTTATCTTTTGCTATTTTTTTTAATCTTAAAGTTTTAGCTTTTTTAGCATCTATATTTTTTGTAGTTAAATCTTTTGCATATTTTTTTCTAGCTTCTTCTAATTCAAGATCTTTTTCTATTCTAGTTAAAATATTATCAAAATCTTCATCTACTACTGTAGCTTCTCTTTTTCCTATACTTTGAAATAAACCTTCATCAACAGCTTGTCCTCTACCAGGTAATGTAATAGGTCCAGTTTTAGCAGATTTTACTTTAAGAAAATCACCACTTTGAATAAACTTAGATAAATTTTCTCTAGTGCTTTTATTATTAGAAGCTTTTGTAATAAGTTTATCTAAAGTTTCATCACCTGTTTTTAACTTTTTTAATTCTTTTTGTCTTAAAGTAGCTTCAACATTTTGAATACCTGTATAGTTTTTAGAATCACCTACATATTTAAAAAACTTTTTAGCTGCTTTATCAGATGCATTTCTAATTGCATTTGTTATAAACTGAGATGCTTTAGCTCCTATTGTCATTTTTTACCCTTTTTCTTTTTGTTCTTTTTTTTAACTTTTTTATTTTGTAATCTTTTAGTTAATTGCATTCTAATACTTGATCTACCTATTGTCATTATTTACATGCCTTTCCATAACCTCTTAATGCTGCTCCTACACCTCTAGGTTTTTTCATTTTAGCTTTACTACCTTTATTTTTATATCTATAAGGTATACCATGAATGTCCATAAAATCTTCTAATCCCATATATAAATCTATTTTTCTTAATCCTTCATTTAAACCATCATCTAATGCTGAATATGGATTATCATCAGAATCAACATTTCTAGCTGCAAAAGGTTGTCCTGGTTTTATAGGTATAACTTTTCCTGCTACTTTAGTATTTTTTTTTGTTTTCTTTTTTGTAACTTTTTTATTTTTTTCTTTTAAAGCCATTTAATTACCTTAATGCTTTTCCATAACCTCTAAGTGCTCTACCTACACCTTTAGGTTTTCTAAGTTTACGTTTATTTATAACCATACCTCCAGTAGATTTTTTTTCTACTTTTGGTTTTTTTAATCCTACATCTTCTAAAGTAGCAGCTCCTGCTTCAGTAGGTTTCATTATTTCTGTAAATACACCTAAAGCAGTACCTTTTAATCCTATTTTTGCAATATCTTTATGATTTGATTTTACCCAATTAATAAAACTTTTAGCATAGTTTTTACTTCCAGGTTTATGTTTCTTTTCCCAAGTTTCAAATTTTTCATCTAATGATTTTTTTGGAGTAATTCCTTTTCTTTTTCTTTCTTTAGATTCTTCAAATTCATCATCAGGACCTCCTAGACCCATTCCTTTTTGTTCAATCATTTCTGCTTTTTCTAATATTCTACCTTTAGCTCCTTTACCCATATAATTTGGTTCATCTCTAAAATAGTCTAATAGCTTTTTATAAGGTAAAGCTTTCTTTGGTGATTTCATTTGTTTTGTCATAATTAATTACTTCCTTTCACTAAAACATTTGGAGCACCACTTGGATTATGTGCAGTCTCCATATTATCCTGTCTTGATCTTCTTGCTTGATTACGTAATCCTTCTACAGCATTTACATAATCACCTTGATATAATTGTACGCCATTAGGATTTTTCATAAATCTATTTGCTTCTATCATGCATGCATAAAATAATGCATCATAACAAAACTCACTAAAATAATTTGTTGTAGTTACACTTGTACCTGTAGCACTTGCTAAACCTAATGGTTTACGCACATAAGATATTTCTCCTGATAAAGCAGATGCAGGAGTTGGTACTATATATATTGATGTTTGATTTTTTCTAGCGTAATATCTAGGAGTACCTGTAGATGCACTTGCATAAGGAAAGTAATCTATAGCATACTCATAAGGTCTTTGTAAAATTGTTGTTATATTAGAAGAAGCACTTGTTTTAAAATTAACACTTCTTATAATTCTTGTTTCAGCAGGAAGACTAACAACTGGATTAGATGCTGTAAAAGAAAAAGAGCTAAACTCAGTTAGCCCTACATCATCTAAATCTTTAGTTAAACGTATCTCTGCTTTTTCTACAAAAAAAGGTATTTGATCTGCAAATTCTGTAGAATCATTTTCTGTTGTATTTATTATATCTGTTTTGAGAAAAGCAAAATTAGGCATCAGTCTAGCCTACAAATAATGTAACACTACCTGCATTCGGAGTAGATACACTTACTGATCCACTACACCTAACACCCATATCACCTATATAAATATCTGCTGTTCCACTAGCTGGAACTTGAAACTTTATTTTATCTCCTGAATTATCAGCTATGGCAAATGTGCCTGCTGCAGTAGAATATGCATGAATAGCTACAATTCTTGTAATACCATTCGTTGCAATAATTACTCCATCTCCACCTGATTTATTTACTGCTGTTATATTTTTAGCCATCTATTATCCTTAAAGTATAGGGAGAGTATTTTACTACCCTCCCTAGTGGTTAGTGGTTATGCACCCTCGTTACCTACGTAACTTCTCCAGTCAGATACTCCAAAAGAATATCTTTCTCTAGCTTTGAAACGTAAGTTACCAGTATCAAAATCTGGTTCCATCTTGGTTTGTAAAGGTGTTCTATTAAACATCTTTGCACCATTTGGAATATCAGTTTTGAAAAAGTATGCATTAGTATCAGTGAATCTTCTATTCACAAAGTAACCTTGTGGAATAACACCCATACTTCTAACAGCATTAATGTCATTTACGTTAGTAATTCCATTACCACCATTAGCAGCAGTAGTTGTTGAATACTCACTTTGTAATACTTGAGCTGCAGTAAAAGTTAAATCAACAGGAACATGTAATGATACAGCTTGTGCACCTATTAATATTCCTCTATCATCTTTAGTCTTTTGAATCTGTATAACAGCAGTTTCAATAGAAGCTTCAGATAATGCTGCTCCAGTATATAAGTTAGTCTGCGTACCTGCTGATATAGTTGGATGAGACGCACTAAAAAATGGTTGACCATCACCTATAGCATCAGATGCTGCAGTGCTAAAACCATTATTAAATATCTTAGCAGCTTTTACCTGCTTAGTATTTGCCATAGCTCTAGCTAATCCTTTTGCTCTTAACTTTGCAAAAGTATCATATAGATTGTCTTCCATTGCTTCTTCTGTGACAGCAAAAGCTAAAGCTATAGTCTCGTTGTCGTAACGAGCTGTATAACTTTCTTGAGCATCATCAAAAGAAACTGATTCACCCTCACCTTTTACAGGTGCAGTTCCAAATCCTGTAAATAGAACTTCTTCTTCAAAAGCCCTATCAGAATTTTCTATTTCAAAAAGAGGTTGATGTTCGTCATTTACCTCACCATACTCCGTACCAAAAACTGCGTTCAATCCTGGTAGGAGTTCTTTAGCAATACTTGCTCTATTTATAGCCATATATTATTCTCCTTTAGATTATGCAGTTGACGCAGTTGCAGTGACATATCTGTCTCTGTGCGTGTTTAAAAATACTTCAACGATTGGAAAAGCATCAGTATCGTCATTTTCTTCACCATCTTTTTTCTTACCAATCACTCTTGCTACTTGTTCTGTTTCACCACCAGAAGCTGCTAGTAAATAATAACTAGAGTTTCCAGTTGTTGTATCACCAGAACTTGCTGTAGAACTAACAGTACAATTATAATTCTTTTGTACCATTAATTCATTAGCAGATAATGATAATGAACATTGAATATAGTAAGTTTGATTTGGATCTGTGATGATAAAAAATTTAACATCTGAGTATCCGTTTGCAGAAGTTCCTGTTGTCCAATGTCTACTAAACTTTTGTTCGCCATTTAACACAAAAGAACACCCTGCAAATACACCTGAAGGTTTTAGTGTTGCTGCTATAAAAGGTGAGATAGTTGCAAAGTTTGCACCTGGCAGTACAACAGGGTCTCCTGTAAATATTTTATTAGTACATGCTCCACCTGATGTAGGTGAAAAAATATCTGTGAAAGAACCAGTGTTGTAAGCTCCACCCTTTTTTCTAGCAGGAACGAAACCTTGAAAAGCTTTTGTATGAGCCATGTTTCCTCCTATTAAGTTAAAAAAGTATTAGAGAATTAACTCTGAAATTTTGGAGTTCTTCCTCTAATGGTTTGAGATTTACTTGAATTACTGATTGGCATTCTAGAATTATTATTCTTCATTAATTGACTGTTAACTGCTTCCATTAATGAATCAGTTTTATCTTTATAATATGCCTTTCTAGCGTCAATACGACCAGTAGGTATTTTACCTAACGCAACGTCTCCACGACAGACTGCTCCAGCGTATTTACCTTCATCCCTCACGATAGATGAATGTTCCATCTCAGGTACTTCTTCCTGAGAAACAAACTCCCATCCTTCTTGCATTTTCCTACCTATATGAGAAACATCATCTTTTCCCTTTAATGTAAGTCTTATCCATCCTAATGTCATACCTGCGTCATTGAAACGATTTACAATAGGTTCAGGTATTTCTAATAAGTTTGGTTCTTCAAAAGTATATGTTGTTTGTTCTTTAGTATTCTTTTCTCTGAGTTGAGAACTACGTGTGTTATTTATTCGTGTCATTGGTTACCCTCCACGTCTAGTGTTAATATTTGTATACTCTCCGTCAGCTTGAGTAGCTTTCCTTTTTTCTAGAGCATACTGTTCAAGTGGTATTCCCCACTTATTAGCTAGTCTAACATCATCTTTAGATAGTCTAACTTTCTTTGGGTTAGGAGTAGAACGTGAAGCTCCTGCTACCACCTGAGCAGGCTTTGACGTAACCTGCTGGCGATTATCTTGAACATTTCCTTCATCTTGAAATTTAGTAGGAAATGATTCTCGAATTCTTTTGTCAACCTCTTGATAAAATTCTATATCATTAGTTGAATATCCCTCTTGCTTTAATTCTGCATCTATAGCTAATGCTGCTGCAGTCATTACATTATCTTTTCCAAACCAAGTATTTTGTTGTGCCCATTCTTGAGCTCTTGGATCTGGTGCTTGTTGAGCAACAGGTTGTTGATATTGTTGTTGTTGAACAGGTTGTTGTTGTGGTTCCTGTTTAAACTTTTCTTTAGTAACATTTACATTTTTTAAATCGACCTGAGCTTCATTTAACATTTCTTGTGCTTGTAAAAGCTTATCTTGGTCTCCAGCTTCATATGCATTTTTATATGCTACACGAGCCATATTTAATTTATCTGTTAATTGTTTTTCTGTTACTTCTAAATTCTTTTTACTTACAGTAGAAAACTCAGTTTCTCTTTTTTTAACTAAACCTTGTAATTCTTCATTCTGTTTAATTAATTGAGCTATCTGGTCTTCTTTATCTTTTCTTTGTTTAATTAGTTGTCTTATTCTCTTTTGAGCACCTTTAGTTTCTATACCTTCTAACTCTTTAGGTCCTTCAGTTTTTTTATCTTCTGCTATTTCTAGTTCAACATTAGATGGAGAACCATCATCTTCATCTATTGTTTCTTCCATTTCTATTTCTACTTTTTCTTCTTCTTTTTTAGGAGTTTCTACTTTCTCCCATTTTTCATCATCTTTCATATTACCTCCGTTGCTTACGAAACAAACGATTTACGTTTTAAATTAATTATACAATAGGATTATTATCTACGCAAATAAATTATTCACTATTTATAGATAAATTAAAGGTAGGATCTAAATCTTTAGGACTTTCTACCTTCATAATAATTTGATCATCATATAATAAAATATATCGTATACCTTTATATTTTATTTTTTGACCTGCATGTTTACCATAGCAGACATAATCATCTACTTCACACCAAGCTCCTTTTTGAAACTTTTCCATATCATGATAAGCTAAGTCACCAACTGCTACAACTTGACCAACAGTTGTAAGATAAGCCATATCTTCTTTAGTAGAATCTGGTAAAATAATTCCACCTTTAGTTTCTGATTTAATACTAACAGGTCTCACTAGAATATGATAACCTGGTAGTTCTGGTAAAATATCTGGATTAGGAACTTCTTCTTTTGTAATCCACATGTCATTTTTTATGGAACGACCCATAGGTACAGTTTGCATATTACTCCTCTTCTTGATTTATATTTTTAATAATAGTTACTAATTGCTGACGTGACCATTCAATACCTCTAATTGTACCAACAATTTGTTTATATTGGTCATAAGATTCTGGACCACCATCACCAAGAATATTTTTTAAATTTTGAATTTCGTCACCAAAAGCTTTAATAGCTTCTTCAAAAGGACTACTCATATTTTATTGACTCATCTTAGATAATATATCAACAGCTTTTATTTTTTCTTGACTTTCAATTCTACTATCTTCAACAGACATATTAACTAAAGCTTCTAATGCTTTCATTTGTTGTTTACTTAATCTATCTGCCTGTGCTTTTTGTTCTTTAAATTGTTTTGTTTGTTGACTATCAGCTACTTTTAATAATACTTCACTTTGTTCCATTTCAAGTTTTTGTGCATCTAATATTGCTTTTGCATTATCTTGCATAGCTTTTAATTGTAGCTTTTGTTGCTCTAGTTTTACTTTCTGTTCTTCTAATGCTACCATTTGTTGCTCTGGAGATTTAACTAATCCCATAGCTGCATTTGCATTAGCAACTTCTTTAGCAGCTTCTGCCATAGCACCCTGTACTACTGCAGGATTCTGTGCATCTTGTGGTGAAACATTTTGTTGTAGTTTTTGTTGTGTCATACCATTAATCTGTTCTTGATATTTCATTACAGAATGTTCTTGTATATTAGCAGCTAAGATAGGTTGTAGTTTTGCCATTACAGGATTAGCTCCATTCTGTGGATCATTTAAATATGCCATTTTAACTTGTATATGTGCATCATGATCTTGTCCTATAAATGCTGCAATAGGCATTCCTTTAGATGCTGCCATAATATCTGATACAGGATCTAACTGTTTAGGTTGTACTTTAGGTGGTAGTATTTCATCTACATTAGGAACATTAGCTGCATTTAATATTGTTCTATTTAATGCTTCTAAATTAAACATTCCTGGTGGTGATTGCTGTGCCATTTGTAATGCCATCTGTGCTAACATTAATCTATGTGCATTACTTGGTATATTAGGATCACTTACAGGAAGAATATCTACTCTACCATCAAAGTCTTGTTTAAATATATTTCTTTCTGCCATAGGAACATCATAAGGATATTCTTCTGGTAAATAGTCTAAATTTATTTGTGCTAAAATTCTAAATTCATCTTTTTGTGATTTATGTAATCGTTTATGTATAGCTGTAAAAAATTTACTTGATGCTTCTAATAATGCCATTGTAGTTCCAACTGGTCCATAGTTAGCACCATCTGCAATTACTTGTTCTGTACTATCAGCAAACTTTTGACCTGCTGTAGTCATAAATCCTAGCATTTGAAATAAAGTTCCTGATGGTTCTTTATATGGTAATGGTACGATAGCTTTAGATAAATCAGCACCTAATGCTTCTATCTCTTTAAACTCACCAGGTGCAATAGGCTCATTGTCACCAACCATACGAACTCCTTTTGCCTTAAAACCACCTGGTAAGTTCGCAAACTGTCCTGCATCTACTAAACTTCTCATAGCTGCTGTTGCAGTCATTGTTATATTTCCTAAGAAGTGCATTAGACCTAGACCATAAAAACTAAAACCTGGTACAAAACGATAATGTACAAAATGCATATTCTTTGTTTTTGTAGCATCATCAGGTTTCCAGTTTCTTCTAATACTTAAAATTTTTCTTGATTGTTCTTCTACTGTTACAATATATGGACAGGATTCTCCTTCTTCAGTTTCAGAATCTTTAATATCTAAAAAACAATGTTGTTCTAATAAAACATATTGTGGATCTAAATCAGAACTAGGAGATAATCCTAAAATAGTATCCATTTTTTCTGCTAAAGATGTTTGAACTGGATTAGCTGGTTCTGGTAAATCTAAATCAGAATAAACTTCATTACGTATTTCTTTTGCTAAGTCTACAGGATTACGATAAATAACATGAGTATATCTTTCTGCTTTCTGTAAATTACTTGCATAGTAAGAAACATAAAATTGGTCTATAGGAACAAACTCTGATACAGGGCGTTTTAATGTTTCATCATAGTATACTTTTTTAAATGCTGAACCTAATAAAGGTAAATGAAAAAGCATTCTTTCAAACTCGTCAAAGTATTCAGGCATCTGGTCTGTAACCTGATAGTTCATAAAGTCTTGAACTCTATTTGCTTGTAGTTCTTTTTCAGGAGTTACTTTACCTAATATCTGTGCTTTGACTGGACCTTTAGCTGGAAATAATTCTTGTGATGCTTTTGATTGAAACTTAACAGCAGATTCTATAAGGAGAGGATGAACTGCTGTACATGCACCTTCAAAAGGTTCTGTTGCATCTTGTATCTTTAATCCTAATAAATCAAATCCTCTTTCAAACATAGATTCCCATTCTCCTCTAGAATCTTTATCTGCAACATAATTATCATACACACTATTAGATATTTCATCTAAAGTTTCTTCATCTAGTTTATCTGCAAGATTACCATACCACTCACCAACTTCTGTTGATGCTCCCATTTCTATAGATTCTTCTGTGGAAGAAAAATCAACAGTTAGACCACCATCAGGTTCTACTTCAAAAGATGGTTCTCTTTCTTCTTGCTTTTCAGGAAGCTGTATTACATTAGTAATTTCTTTTTCTATTTGTTCAAAGGGATTTTTTTCTGTTGCCATAGTTACTCCTATTTACACATTATAAACTTAAATTCTCCAGTATGCAACTCTTTTTTTTCTTGGAGCATCTTCATAATCTGGATCATCTGGATGTGTTAAATGCCAAGACTCTTTCATAAAATGTATTGCCATAGTTAATGCATCTACTTGATCATCATGAGCACCATGTGGAAACTGTAATAGTTCTGTAAGAAGATCATCAGACCATTTTTTATGTTTAGGTATCCATACTCTTCCTGCTTCCATCATAGGAGATGCAGCATATACTCTTGCTATCTTATCTTTATCTGGTATAAACTCTTGTACAGGTAGTCCAGCTCTTCGCATATCCTGTATTAATGACTGTCCTGATGCTTTCTTTTCTACAATACATACATCTGGTCTATGCTGATGGTATAAATCTTGTGCCATCTTTCTAAGAACAGGATATTCAAATCTACCTTTTATATTTCCTAGTAAAATTAAATTAGATGGATATCCTTCTTCTCCATATTCATCTTGGTTATAAGAACAAAATATTCCCCATGTTTGTATTACACTAAAGTCTGCTGTTGTTCTAGTAGAAAATGCAGTATCATATGTTTGTATTATAAAATCACAAGCAGGAGGTTCGTCATATTCCCACCATTGTATCCAATTCTTTTTTATTAATCCACCTTCTTCTGGTGTTGGATTCTGCATATACAAAGATTCCCAATATCTACTACCATTAGAAGCTTTTATTTCTTCTTCATCTACTTTTAATACTTCATCTGGCTTCCATTCTGGAAAATAAGAAGAACCAACAGGTAAATCTAGTAATTTAGAAGAAGATTCATCTACCCATGCTGGTATTTTTACAACCTCCCAAGGAATAATTCCATATTCAGAAATATCTTCTTGTTGTTTTAGTAACCATCCACATAAATCATCATAATGATACCTTGTATTAATAATTAATATAGAACCATTAGGCATAATACGTGTTCTTAGTCCAGCTGGGTACCATTCTTTTACATATTTCCTACCTGATTCTGAAAATGAGTCCTCTTCAGACATCACATCATCAAGAATTGCTATATGTGCACCACGACCTGCTATCTGAGACCTCACACCTGCTGCATAATACGTTCCTCCATGCGTAGTTTTCCACTTTCCTGCAGCTCTTACGTCTGAACGCAGCGTAACTCCCCCAAAAATTCTACCAAAGTCTTCTGTATTTACTAAATCTCTTACGGATCTACCAAAATCACTAGATAATTGGTCACTATGTGACACAGTTAGGATTTCATGCTCTGGATTTCTACCAATATACCATGCAGGAAACAGTTTTGAACAGATTACAGACTTAGAAGAACGTGGTGGTAAGAAAACCATTAGACGTTTTATCTCTCCTGATTCTAATTGTCTTAGTTTTTCAGAGATAACTTCAATATGTCTACCCATTTTCCAGTCTGAGATTAATTTTGGAGCCATTAAGCGTACAAAAGTTAAGAAATCATCTTGGCTCTCTTCATCTATTTTCTTCATCAAATGAGTTTTCAGTGCAATAGAGTTGAATAAGCTTTGATTATTTATATCATCATGGTTATCTTGTTGCATAAAGGACTCCTTGACACTCATTATAACTCATCTTTTTCTGTTTCGCAAGGACTTTCTGAAAGAAAACACTAGGTATATATATA
>VTLG01015185.1_pt1 | contig 15095 bp, 23 predicted proteins | sample 4694571 | NCBI WGS metagenome assembly VTLG01 (sample SAMN12604809, study PRJNA352737) | marine metagenome | biome: ENVO:00000447; feature: ENVO:00000209|ENVO:00000569|ENVO:01000036; material: ENVO:00002151; isolation source: viral sequences binned using virsorter ...
CCGCTGATGAATTTTTACAATTAGTTCAGTTTTTTGAAGGGCAGAATTTACAAAAATTATGTTTCGGAACATCCTCTGCTAAGACTATGACCTTATCTTTTTGGGTAAGAAGTAGTTTAACTGGAACTTTTGGTGTTTCCGTTTATCAGTATGATGGAGATGATATAATAGGTGGAACATATACTATTAATACAGCCGACACATGGGAATATAAAACTATGTCATTTGTTGGGAATACTGGCGATGCTATAGCGAATGACAATACTCAAGGATTTAAAGTTCAATGGTGTTTAGGTCTGGGAAGTAATTTTACTGGAACAGCCAATTCTACTTGGTCAACTTATGCTGCTGCTAAAAGATGGAATGGACATACTCAAAGTGCTTTATTAACTACAGATGAAAGCACTTGGTACATAACTGGTATTCAGCTTGAATGTGGCGAGGTGGCTACAGAATTTGAACATGAAGCTTATGGTGATACGTTAAGAAAATGCCAACGCTATTGGCAACAAAGTTATGCTCATGGAACTGCCGCTGGAACTGCTACAACTACTGGCAGAGTAATTCGTTTTACTGATGCTACTCAAAGTTATGCTGGACATTGGATTACCTTTAGAGAAGAAATGAGAGCAGCACCTACTGGAACTGTCTATAATACAAGCACTGGTGGTAGTGCTTCAATAAGAGATGATGATGGAAATCATACTGGAGTCGCTGGTCATGCGTCTACACATGGTATGCATTGTTATGTTAATAATTCTTCTGTAGGTGGTTCAGAAACTTTAAGTGTACAATACACAGCAGATGCAGAATTATAGGTGAATAATGGAAAATAAAATAACATTTAAGACAGCTAAATATATAACACTAAAAGATGGAAATGAAAACATTAGCATATATTTTGAAACAGCTAATGATGAGGTTGGTTTTGCTCCATTTGATTTAGCTAATAGACACTACGCTGAAATCAAACGACAAGTTGATGCAGGTGAATTAACCATAGAGGATGCAGACTAATGGCAATATCACAAATAGTAAGACACTCTACAGAATCAAACATACAAAATGTTTTACCAAAATCATGGAATCAATGTGCTGGAACTGGTGATGCAATAAATGATAGCTTTAATGTAGGTAGTATTACGGATACAGCTACTGGTAGAATTAATGTTAACTTTACCACAAATATGACAAACGATGATTATTCTATGGTAGGTTCACAAGGAGATGATGGTCGTATGCAAAATTGTTACAGCCCATCTACTTCTGAATACGAAGCCATGACAACCATATCTACTAACCAAGCAGCAGTAGATGTTTCGTTAAACTGTTCGGCTGTTTTAGGTGATTTAGCATGAAGACACCTGAATTTCAAGGCACACATTTATGGGAAAGGTTGTGTTGGGCTAAAGAACATTTAGAAAAAGTGCAGTCAGACATACGAGTAGTCTATGAAGATAGCGTAGATGCACCTGCTAAAGTTTTAGTACCTGACCCTAATTGGATGGCTTGTGCATTACAAGGTGGCATATTACCACCTGTAGAATCTTATTGGGAATTAGCTAAAGATGAAGCACAGCCTGATTTTAAAAACCATACTAGAGGGTATTTACTGCATGATACTAAACCTGTTGATGCAATGACAGAAGAAGAAGCTATAGAATATTTAATTAAAAAAGATATACCACAATCTGTGTGGAAAACATGGAATAAAGGTAATAAACCAAAGATGGTTATATGCCGAACACATCAACTGCCTGAACACCGTCAATGGCGAGATGCATGGCAAATTAGAGATGATATAAAGTTAGCAGCATAGGAGAAAAAATGGGTATTATTGTAGATAAAGATGGTAATGAAATTGATTCTAGTGTAGCTACATCAAAGCCATCTGACCGACATTTTAGAAATGCTTGGGCAATTTCTGGTAAAGTTATCGCTGAAGATATGACTAAAGCAAAAGAAATATTTAAAGCAAAAATAAGAGAGGTGCGAAAACCCTTGTTAGAAGCCGAAGATGTTGCCTATATGAAAGCATTAGAATCATCTGACAGTTCGGCACAAACTGCAAGTATTAATAAAAAGAAAGCATTAAGAGATGCTCCTGCAGCAAGTGCAATTACTAATGCAGATACAATAGCTAAATTAAAAGATGCGTGGGATAGTGATACTTTAGGCACTAATCCTTATAAGTAATGGAAGTCAACCATAGGAGAATAAAATGGACGATAAAGTAATAAATATAAACGGAAAAGAGTATAATCCTGATAAAATGTCTGATAAAGAAAAATATCAGATTGCTCAAATTAGAGATTTACAATCCCAGGAAAGTAAATTGATGTTTCAATTAGATGCTATAAGAGTAGCTAAAAATGCTTTTACAAACTCTTTAATACAATCTGTTGAACAAGCTAAAGAAGAAAGTAAAGTATCTTAATGGCAAAGCCCACTGTTACATCAGTTAAATCTCAATTAGATACGCATGAAGCTGTATGTGCTGAACGGTGGAAAGAGACTATTTTACGTATAAAAAGAATTGAGCATATTATGATCGGCACCGCAGGTACAATAATTGTCCTGTTAATTGGTCTTATAGTTAAGTGAGTTTCCTATAGATATATGAGGTGTAAACAATGCTTGATCCCGTTACATTAGGTTTAGCCGTTTCAGGAGCTACCCAAGCCTATGGGGCCATAAAAAAAGCCGTAATGTTTGGAAAAGAACTGGAAGAAATAAGCGGGGAAATCGGAAAATGGATGAAAGCGGTTTCCGATATTGATAATATAAGTAAAAAAGCAAACAACCCCTCAGTAATGGATAAATTATTTAACGGCTCTGTCGAATCTGTTGCTATGGAAAGCTTTGCGGCCAAAAAGAAAATTCAAAAGCAAAGAGAAGAACTTAAGAATTTTATTATAGGAAATTATGGAGGGACCGCAGCATGGGAAGAGTTGTTACGAGAGGAAGGACGTATTAGAAAAGCTAGACAAGAAGCTATTTACGCTAAAGAAGAACAAAAAAATATGATTCGTGATTACACAATTATGGGTGTTGCCAGTTTAATAGGTGCTTTAGCTTTAGTTTGGATGATTTGGATTATTTCAATGGCAATGATGGATAAATAGTATGGGGTGGATTTATTATCTTTTAATAATTTTTTGTATGGTTACGTTTTTGTTTGTAGTAGCCTATAGTAAAGAAGTACAAATGACTACTTGTCGTTTAGCTAAACAATTATTATTAACTGAACAAAGGGTTTGTATTTATGTTGGGGCAAATCATACCGAATACCAAGAGATTGTTCCTTTAGCAGCAGGAGAATGCCCAAGGCAATATCAATGTCCGTATAGACCTAATGAGAAACCCTTTAATTTAAAAAATGTTATTAGAAGTATTAAGGATAATTTTAAATGAGTAAAACATTACAGAAAGACAGTAAATACCTAAAACATGATTTAGATGGTGATGGTGTTGTTACCGATGAAGAAATAGCTCGTGAAGAGCGGATGATTCGTCTTGAAAATAATGACAAAATGCAGGATCAGCAGCGTATGCTTTGCTGGGTTTCGTCTATTTCTTCTATAATCCTTATTGTTTTGGTTTTAAGCCCAGTTATTCCCGATACAAGGGTAGAAATGGTAACAGCTTTACTTTCAACCTACATCGTGGCAAACTTAGGTATTGTTGCAACTTTTATGGGGACAACAGCTTTTACGAGGTCAAAAGAGAATGGTAAATAATGGTATGGGTATTAATAATTTTTTTATCAGGGACGGTGCAAGAAAGTGTCTACTTCAGTGATATGGATACGTGCCTTAGATATGCTTACAAAATCGGAGCACAGAACTGGTCTCAATCGCTCGCAGGAGACAAAATCTGGGTTAAAGCTTATTGCATCCCTCAAAAAGTGGATAAAAAAGAAGGCAAGTGAAGTTCCAAAATATTTAACGGGTAAGGAGAAGAATAATGGCTAAAAAAGGTAGACCTGCAAAAAAAGCAGAAAGTAAAAAACCTGCTATTGAAAATAGGTTAATGAAGCTAATTCAAAAGCTTATAGGCACCAAAGAGAGAAAAACTTTTTGGGACTGGTTAACGAGTAAGTAATGTACGAATACAAAGTAAAAGAAGTCGTCAAAGTTGTTGATGGCGACACAATAGATGTTGTCATTGACTTAGGTTTTGATCTTTTTAAGAAAGAACGAGTACGTCTTGCTGGCATTGACACTCCAGAAAGTAGAACAAAAGATTTAGCAGAAAAAGAAATGGGTTTAGAAGCTAAAGAGTACTTAAAGAAAAATTTGGATGAAGCCGAAGAAATTATCATAGCAACTGAGAAAGATGGTAAATATGGTCGTATGCTTGGTTGGATTACTCTGGATGATGATGTAACACCCTTTAACCAGTTTATGGTAGACCGTGGATATGCTTGGCAGTATGATGGCGGCACTAAAGAAAAAGATTTGAATGAATTAAAAGCTAAACGAGGACTGATAGAAGAAGTATGAATAATATTGAAATCAATCAAACAGTTACCGGGCCAGAAGAACTACCTGAAGATGGAGAAATAGTTATTGAAGAAGGTGCGTTTACTGGCTTTGAAGGAAAGACAATTAATATTACTGACAGTTCTGGTGGGGGTAGTGATTTAGAAGCTGGAATACAATTTATATATCATATGAGGGAGCATCTACTAGATATCGGTGTAGCAACTGTTTATGCGTTTTCTTGTTATGCTTTTTATTTATGGGTAACAAAAAAGATTAGAGGGTAAAAAATGGCAAGAGAAAAGGGTAGCATGAAAGGCCATACCATAGGCGGGGGACATAAACGCCCTACTAAATCAGGTGCTGGTATGACTAAAAAAGGTGTTGCTAAATATCGTAGAGATAACCCTGGTTCTAAACTAAAAACTGCTGTTACAGGTAAAGTTAAAAAAGGTAGTAAAGCTGCTAAACGTAGAAAATCCTATTGTGCTAGAAGTGCAGGACAAATGAAACAGTTTCCTAAAGCAGCTAAAAATCCAAACAGTCGATTAAGACAGGCAAGGAGAAGGTGGAAATGTTAGGATTATCATCAATTATTGGACCAATAAGTTCTCTTGCGGGAACTTGGTTACAAGGCAGAGTTGATAAAGCAAAGGCAGAAACTGAAGTAAAGGTAGCTAAAGCCAAAGCGGAAGCAGAGGTTTACAAGACTTCTGCTACGTCAGAGATGCTTAATGAGCAAGCATTGACTGCTCAAATGGCAGGGAGCTGGAAAGACGAATTTTGGACAATTATTTTTGGAGGGGTATTAGTAGCATCCTTCTTGCCGTGGAGCCAACCTTTTGTTAAAGAAGGGTTTATCTTTCTGGAAGAGTCTACACCCCAGTGGTTCTCCACATGTTTATATATTTGCATTGGAAGCTCATTTGGGTATAGGTTCGGTAAAACAGGGTTACAGTTAATGAATAAAAAGAATGGTAAATGATTTCTGCTGAATTGGAAATAATACTTATTACTTGGGGAATAGGTATAATTTTACTATTAATTGGAGGTTAATAATGAATATAAAGAAGTTACAGCAAGAAATAGCTGAAGATGAAGGGATTAAGCTGGAGGTCTATTTAGACCACCTTTCCCTACCCACGTGCGGAGTGGGGCATTTGATTTTAGAGTCAGACCCAGAACATGGTTGTGAAGTAGGTACATCAATTAGTCAGGAAAGATGTGACGAACTATTTGAACAGGATATAAATTCAGTTATAAAAGACTGCAAAAAGGTATATGAAGATTGGGATTCTATGCCTGAGCCTGTTCAGCATATATGTGCAAATATGATGTTTAATCTCGGCTATCCTCGTTATAGCAAATTTAAAAAGAAGATACAGGCTGTTAAAGATGGAGATTGGTTTGAAGCATCTGTTCAAATGCAGGATTCAAGATGGTACAAACAAGTAACTAATCGTGCTAAACGTCTAATTGAAAGAATGAAAAACGTGGAGTAATTTATGACCTTAAAACGGCTGGCCTTAAAATCTGGAATTAATCGGGAGAAAACTCGTTATGCTAGTGAAGGTAGATGGTATGATTGTGATAAAATAAGGTTTCGTCAAGGAACTCCAGAAAAAATTGGAGGCTGGGCCCAGATATCTTCATCTACTTTTCTTGGGGTATGCCGTTCTTTGTTTAATTGGATTACGTTATCAAGTAAAAATTTTATAGGTTTAGGTACACATTTAAAGTTCTACGTAGAAAATGGTGGAGCGTACAACGACATTACACCATTACGTGCTACTGTGTCTTTAACCAATCCATTTACTACCACTAACGGGTCTACAACTGTATTAGTAACTGACAGTGCAGGTGGATTTGTAGACGAAGATTATGTTACTTTTAGTAATGCTTCCGCTGTTAATGGAGTAACAGTAGACGGTGAATATCAAATAGATATAGTAACTTCTACTACCTATAATATAACTGTATCTTCTGCTGCTTCAGGTAGCGGTACAGGGGGAGGATCAGTATCTGCTGCTTATCAGATAAATGTAGGGACTGCGTTTGCGATACCTTTAACAGGTTGGGGAGCATCTTCATGGGGTTCTGGAACATGGGGAGTTGGAGAAACTTCTGTAAATGATATTCGGACATGGAACCAATCTAATTTTGGTGAAGATTTAATATTTGGCCCAAGCGGGGGGAAAATTTACTGGTGGGATGCAGGAGATACAGCCTCACTTGATACTAGAGCAGCATTACTATCAGATGAAAATGGGGCTTCAGATGTTCCTACAGTCCAAAATATACTTCTTGTATCAGATATTAGTCGTTTTGTATTTGCTTTTGGTACTAACTCTACAACTACATCTGATTTAGACCCTATGTTAATTCGTTGGTCAGATTTAGAAAGTGCTGTAAACTGGACTCCTTCATTAACAACTCAAGCAGGTAGTTTACGTTTATCCCGTGGTACTGAAATAGTTGCAGCTACTCAAGGACGGCAAGAAATACTTGTATGGACTGATTCGGCTTTATATTCAATGCAGTATGTTAAATTACCTGATATATGGAACGCTACTCTTGTCGGGGAAAATGTATCTATAGCTTCCCAGAAATGTGTAGCTTATGCTAACGGAGTAGCTTATTGGATGGGTAGAGATAAGTTTTATAAATATGATGGTCGTACACAACCTTTACGTTGTGATGTACGTAAGTATATATTTAATGATTTTAATACGTTACAATACCCGCAAGTATTTTCAGGTACAAATGAATCTTTTCATGAAGTATGGTGGTTTTATTGTTCCAGTGATTCCAATAATATAGATAAATATGTCATATATAACTATTTAGAAGATATATGGTATTATGGAAGTATGGCTCGTACAGCATGGATTGACTCAGGTTTACGGGATTTTCCATTAGCAGCTACCTACAGTTACAATCTTGTTAACCATGAAGAAGGAATTGATGATAAATTAACTTCTACTTCCAGCCCATCGGCTATTACTGCATATGTTGAATCAGCTGAATTTGATCTTTCTGATGGAGATAGATTTGCATTTATATATCGTTTGGTACCTGATGTTAATTTTGATGGTTCTACCGCAGATAGTCCTGTAGTTTCGTTTACTTTAAATCCTTTAGGGAGTTCTGGATCAGGTTATCATGCAACAACTTCTGAAGGAGGGTCTAATACAGGTACTGTTACCCGTTCAGCAACCTCTCCAGTAGAGAAATATACAAGTCAGATATACACAAGAGTACGAGGACGGCAAATGTCTATGAAAGTACAATCTACTGGTTTAGGTACTACATGGCAGGTAGGTACTCCTCGTATTGACTTACGACCAGATGGGAGAAGGTAATGGCTACTGATAAAACTAGATATGATGTACCGTTTCGTACACCTGTTATACCTTATTTTCCTGATGAATATGATAGAGAGGCTCTAGAACAATTCAGTAATGTTTTACGGCTTTATTTTACACAAGTAGATGCTACTCTTAGAAGGGCAAGTGCAGCAGATAAATCTGAAGCTGTTGCTTGGTTTATGGGCTAATGGCAAACACTTATACAAATGCAAAAAAAGACCTTACAACAAATAGTGCGACAGTCTTATATACTGCTCCTTCAGTAACAACATCTATTGTTAAATCTATAATTGTTTCTGAAGATTCTGGTAATGCAGATACTATAACAGTAACTATAACAGATGCAGAGTCTTCTCCTGCTACATTTAGCCTTTTTAAGACTAAATCTATATCTGCAAACGCTACTGCAGAATTGTTAACAGCTCCTCTTGTATTAAAGACAGGTGAAATATTAAAGGTTACCGCAGCTACTGCTAACAGGTTACATGTTGTAGCAAGTATATTGGAGATAACCTAATGGAAATGGTAGACAGTAAAGAAAAACTGTTAAATGCTGCTAATATAATAGCTATATCCGCAAAGGATTTAGGTACAGATGATATTCCTTTACCTTCGGCACTAGCAAGTGTCGCCAAAGAAGGTACATTACCTAGTGCTAATACAATTCAAGTAGGAAATACCGTATTCCTTGCCCATAGGGGAAAAGGAAAAAATAAAAATAAAATGTTTGGACGGGCTTTTAATGCGGATACAGCTAGAAATTACATAAGTAACCTTGTAAAATATTTTAACCATTTAAATAATAAAGGAATTACTCATTACAGTGCTCAGTTTAATGGAGAAAGAATGCGTGACCTATTAAATATAGTAGGACAAAATATACAGGATATAGCAACTAAATTTATGGTTGCCCGTACTACACAAGAAGGTACCTATAGATTAATGATAGCGTTTGGCGGTAAACAATGAGTTTTGCAGTAAAAGCTATTAAAGGCCTTATAGAATTTGTAGATGATTCTGTAGATTTTGTTGTTGATGATATAGCAGACCCTATATTTGATACTGTAGTTGATGTAATAGAAGATGACCCCGTAAAAGCTATAGCTCAATTAGCAACTATGTATTTTATTCCTGGTTCTGCTGCTTGGGTTATGCCTATGATTGAAGCCGCAGATGTTGCTCAAAATGGTGGGGATATAAATGACGTAGTAGAAGCAGCTGCAAAAGTATATGTAGCACAACAAATTTCACCAAAAGTAGGTTCTTATGTAGGTACAGCAGCGGCAGATGCTACTTCTTCTGTATTAGCAGGCGAAATAATAGGAAAAGGAGTTACAAGTGCTACTCATGGAATCATACTAGGGCAAGACCCTGTTGAAGCTTTTATTTTAGGAGGTGCTGGTTCAGCTGTTGAAGCAGGGCTCGGTAGTATAGATGGGTATGCTGAATTACCTAAATCGGCTCAAGCCGTTGTAAGTACAGGGTTAGCTGCTTCTATTACAGGAAGAGAAGTTACACCTGAATTAATTACTAATGCTATTTTAAGATCACAAATTACTACAAAACTTGTAACTGATTATACATCAAAATATACAGATTTAGATGAAAGTACCATAGCGATATTAACAGATAGTATAAATTCAACAGCCACAGCAGCAATTACTGGTGGTAATATGACTAATGAAGCTATTAAAGCTGTAGCAAAACAGGGAATAAATCAGTTTAAACTAACTATAGATAAATTAAAAGATAAAGGCACTACTACAAATATAAAAGACAGCTATGACAAAATGCAGGTGACCGCTACTTCAATTAAATCTACAGAACAAACTAGAGATAGTAATATTACTGCTCATAATGCATTAGTTAACGAAATAAATCCTCGTTTTGATGAACGTGATCGTCTTTATCAAGTAATGGAAGATGCTAGAGTTAATGATAATAGAGACCCTACAGTAGATACAAGAACTGCACTTAATAACGCTGTAACAGCTTATAATGAGTATGCAACACAGCTTAATGAAGATTATTTTAATAATTACCAACCTAGAATAACTAATTTAAAATCTAAAATAGATGGAGCTAATCTTAACCTTGAAAGTTTAAAAGCAGCTTATACAGAAGAAGAATCTAATTTATTTAACGAATCAGGAGAATTAGATGAAGCTATGGCTCCTATATATAATACCGCAGAAAAAGTATTTACTTTGGGTATGGATGAAGATTTTAATCCTGATGAGTATGCATCGCTAAATAATTTAAATGAAGATGAAGACCCATATTATCATTGGTTAACAGTAGGTAAAAATAATGGGTTACATACAAATAATGCATCCTATAAAAAAGAATATGACCAAAAACAATTTAATATACTACAAAATTCTCTTGGGCTTGCAGGTTTAGATGTAACTAATTTAACGCCAGCCCAGATAAAAAATGGTTTATCTATAATAGAGACTCAAACTGATGGTAAAATTGAAAACTTAGATAATATAAATACGGAAGAATTAGGAACTGATTTAGGGCTTAATTTTTTAGAAGAAACACTTGGAGATTTTGGAACAAGATTTGAAACATTAAAAGAAATAAAACAAGCTATCGGTGAAGTAGCAAGTTATGTTAATCCAGTATCTACAGCTAACGCTAGTCAAGCTGATATAGCTAGTGGAGCCGCTGTTATGAGTTTAACTGATGATGGTAAATTAGAATATAGACCTCTTGACCCTTTTGCTCAATGGGATAATGCAAGTGGGCAAAAAGTATCAAAAGAATTTATAAGGCCAAGTCTTAATACTGATGGGTATTACACAGTAAAAGATACAGAAGGTAACGTGTTAGATAATATAACCATAGATAGCTATGAAAATTTTGTTAGTAAAGGAGGATATGACGGGAATGCAAGTGTAGGAGCATATGCCACATATCAACAATCTTTAGGGTTTGATATGATGGACCCTCATAAAGATACATCTGTTGGTTTTCTAGCGATGTTAGACCCTACAAAAACCTATGTACAATCTGAAGATGGTTCTTATTCTATAATTGAAGCTCCTGAAGGTTCAAATATATTACCTAATGCATTACCTGATAATTCTATGCAAGCGATTGCAGAGGATATTGCTTTACAAGCAGAAATAGCAAAAAGTGGTAGCCCTGATGACGTAGTTGTGGTAAAAGATACAGGAGATAGTTTTTTAGATAGTTATTTGGATAAAATAGATGAGCAGGGCAAAACTTTTTATGGTGAAGATGATACCAAATTTATGGCTGGAGACCAAGGAGGCTCAGGAAGTGAATTAAAAGATAATTTTTTAGATGATTATTTGGATAAAATAGATGAGCAAGGTGAAGATTTTTATGGTGAAGATGATACTAAATTTATGGCTGGAGACCAAGGGGGTCCAGGAAGTGAATTAGGAGAATTACAACCCGATGTAGTAAAAGACCAGATTAGTAAAACGGAAAAGGAAAAACCTAAACAAATGGTCCCGCAAATACCTAGACAAATGGGAACGTTGGATCAGCTAGGTGTATTATTACAACCAGGTATAATGCAACCTGTATCAGAAGAGGAAGAGGAAGTAAAAATGGCAGAATTACCATATGATTTTAGTAGTATATTTCGTAGTCCTGAACAGGAAGCAAGGTATATAAGGCCTTATGATACAAATGATGAGTTGTTAAAACTTATAAAGGGAGGAAACTAATGTCTCACGTAACAGGACATGAAGACTTTTCGATTTTAAATACTTCTTCTACAAAAAATAAACCTTGGTATGAAAAAGCATGGGATTGGGCTACAGATTTTGATTTTGGAGATGAGGATACTGGGCTTGTAGAAGATGTACTAGGGCTATTAAAAACAAAAGATAAACAGGGAGTCGCTCAATGGGACCCTGCTAAAATAGCGGCTAGTGGTACAGGATTAGCTAGTTTACTGGGATTTTTACCTGAAGAATGGACTAAAGCTGAAGTTACTCCTCAAGGCTATCAAGGAGTGGTACCTAGATATACAGCTTCTCGCAGACGAGTACCCGGAACTTATGACCCTACACGTAGACCCGGAAGTGGAGGACAAAGGTATTTTACTGATGTAGCCTATACTCCAGAAGGTGGAACTATACCTGACTTAACTGCACAGGCAGACGCATTGAAAGCTGCTAATCTTGCAAATCTCGCAAGAGAAACTATACCTGCAGCACCTACACCACCCTCAACAGATAAAGCACATTTTTTATCAGATTTTGTAAAAACAGGTACAGGTGTACCTACTAATCCAGCAATTCCAGATATTACAATAGACAGAACTGTAACAGGTAGAACCGATGTTCCTGAAATAGGTACACCTGAATATAGAGATTGGGTAACAACAGAATATAATAAACTACCTACTTTACGTAGAGGAGGAGCTGTAGCTGATATTGTTAAGGCTTTTCAATCAGGGGCTTTAGTAGAAATGCCTCAACAACAAGAGCTTAGTGGACCAGAAATAGCAAATTGGGTAAGAAATAATGTTGAATCAGATTGGATTTGGCGACTAAGTGATGCTGAAATACTTCAAGTATTAGATGCAACTACCGATATGATGGGTATGAAAATGGCTCAATTAGGGAAAAAAGCTGGAGGTAGGATTAGAAGTGGTATAGCAAGTATAATGGCAAATGAACCTTATACTCGTTCTTTTGATACTGGTGGGGGAATAGCAAATATGACAAATCAATTTAGTACAAACTTATCACCAAGACCTAATTCTAAAGATACGTTTCAAGGAAGAATGCCTTCACGCTATTTAAATTCTGCAAAAGATGGTATGGCAGATACTATACCTGCTACAATAGATAATAAAGACCCTGCGGCTTTGTCAGGTGGTGAGTTTGTAGTTGCTGCAGATGTTGTAAGTGGTCTTGGTAATGGTAATTCAGAAGCAGGAGCTAAACAATTATATGATATGATGGATAGAATAAGAAAAGCACGTACTGGAACTATTCAACAAGGTAAACAAATTAATCCACAACAATACATGCCCGCATAGGAGAAAAATATGGCAAATGGAACTGGAACTGAATCTCCAATAGCTGATGATTTTACTGATGCTACAGGTGGAGATATTATAGGTAAACAAACGGGTGTAGAATCAACATTATCTCCTTGGGCAGGAGACTATGTTACTCAAGAAGTACTTGGTAAAGGTGCTGCAGCGGCAGATATACCGTATGAAGCATGGGAAGGCCCTCTTACAGCAGGAGCATCAGATTTACAGACAGACGCATTTACGGGTCTAGCAGGACTTACTGTGCCTACTGAAGATATAGGTATTTTTACTCCTACAAGTTGGACTCAAGCTGATCGAGCAGCTTATATGAACCCTTATCTTACAGGTGTAACTGCAAATACAATAGCAGATTTAAGAAGAGAAGCGGAAATAAAAAGAATGGAGAATGCTGCTCGTATGACTGCTGCTGGTTCTTATGGGGGCGGTAGACAAGCAGTATTAGAAGGTGCCTTTGATGAAGCTCTTCTTAAATATATTGGAGATGTTACAACACAAGGGTATGCTACAGCTTTTGATAAAGCATTAGCTCAATTTAATCGGGAACAAGATGAAGCAAAGGCAGCACAGGAAATGGCTAATCAATATGGATTAGGGTTAATTGGTAAACAAGCTGAATTAGGTGCTATACAACGTGCTATAGAAGGCGAAGGTATTGCAGCTGATATAAAACAATTTGAAGATGAACGAGACTACCCACTTAAAGTTGCACAATATAAACAGTCATTATTGCAAAATCTACCTCTTGAAACACAACAATATGCTTATGCGACTCCTAATGAACTATCTAGGGCACTTGGACTTAGTGGAGGTATTATGGATGTATATGATGAATTGTTTGGAGGAGAAAAAGCTGCCGATAATTTATCTGAGTTGCAAAAAGCGTTAGAAAAAATTGGAATAGAATATGTAGACGGTAAATTTAGAAAAACAGCAGATTTTGAAGCCACTGCAAACGATATAGCTCAAAGTTAACGGAGATAAATATGACAGGTATAGATAAGGCCTTACAGGATAGAGTAAATACATATGGAACAAATCCGGCTGCTCTTCAAAAAAGGTATCAACAAAGTCAGAAACTGATTGATCTTCTTGCTTTACAACAAGTAAAAAGTGACATGCAGAATGCTAGAAATAGCATTATGGCTTCTATGCAAAATAACCCTAATACTATAGCTGCACAACGTGAAAATGAAGTTCTTGGTATGGCTAAAGAAGATGTTGGTAATAAAGTTAAGCAAACTGCAGGAGTATTAAATACTAAACAACGTCAACAACAGGCACAAATGAAAAAATTAATGGGTTTAGCCAATAAACTTGGACCTGCTGGGATTAATGCTTTAATGAACAAGCAATCTCCACAAATGAATAAGCAATCTCCACCAGTTAATCCTGCTATGACAGGAATTGCCAGAGCACCCGCACAAAATATGCAAGGTATAACAAGGGCTGCGAAAGGTGGGATTATAGGTTTTCAAGATACAGGTTCTGTTCCTGATTTATCAATGATTCCTGAGGAAGATAGAGCAGCAATTTTACAATTATTGCAAGGGCCTGAAAGTAAGGAATATAAAGATAAAGTAGTTGAAAACTATATGGCTAACATGCAAAAAGAAAATGCAGTATTACCTTACCCACCAGAAGAGTTTAATAATAAGCCTCCAACGTTTAATGCTGCTGATGCTAGTAGTTCGATAGCACATTTAGTAGATACTGCAAATGATAGTACTACAGCAGGATCACTTGTTGGTACAATTCAAGGAGACATGAAAAAAGACCCATTATCAAAAGAATTTCTTGAAGCTCAATATAATATGAGAAAAGACCTTATAGGTCATACTCCTGAACAGCTAGAAGAATTTAGCAAACAATATGCAGGGCTTAAAGACCTTCATGCAGCTCAGCAAGACCCTGGTAGATTAAGTAGGGATAGATGGCGACAAATGCTGTTAGGTGCTGCAACAAGGGATAACCCAGGAGTAGGTATAATGACAGGTAGAGGGCAGGCTTTAGCTCAACAGGATAAAGCTGCTCAAGCTATGAAAGGTAGAGAAATAAACACTTATAGAGATATATTAGGTGATGTAAAAGGATTAGAAAAAGACATACTTACAGGAGCACAAAATGCTATAACTACTAGAGCCGATGAAAAGAAAACAGCGATATTAGCAGGGTTAGGTTTAACAGAAGCAC
>VTLG01004705.1_pt1 | contig 15092 bp, 14 predicted proteins | sample 4694571 | NCBI WGS metagenome assembly VTLG01 (sample SAMN12604809, study PRJNA352737) | marine metagenome | biome: ENVO:00000447; feature: ENVO:00000209|ENVO:00000569|ENVO:01000036; material: ENVO:00002151; isolation source: viral sequences binned using virsorter ...
TCTCTCTTGGTGGAACACTACAGATTTTGCTATAAGTTCTAATAACTCCATAACAGATAAGACATGGCATCACATAGCTGTGACAAGAGCATCAGATAATAAAATAAGACTGTATATTGACGGAGGTAATGTAGGTACATCATCAAGTACATTTACTGAAGATATGAACAACTATACTCGAATAATATTTGGAAGACATGCGAGTCAATATTTTAAAGGATATATGTCTAATGTCAGATTGACTAATCAAGTTCTTTATACTCAAAATTTTACACCATCATCAGTTGCAGTTGGTGGTTGACATTTAGTTCTAGTGATTTAAGAGCAAGAGTTTCAAGCTTATAAATAGAGTTATATAACAACCAATTAGACGGAAAGTGAACTCTAATGGCAGATTCAAAAGCTTTTGTTGTTAAACATGGTTTAGCAGTAAATACACCCTCAACTATAGTTTTCGGCACTAATGCCAAACTTCATGCAAATAATACAATTACAGCAGGTACTATAACTAGTGCAATGTTAGCAACTGGTGCCGCTGGTACAGATGACAGTACAGTTCTAGCAACAAATACTGCATTACGAGCATTAATAACCGCTGAAGCAAATAGAAATACATTAGTCAATACTAATTTAACAAGTACAAACACAGCACTTAGAAGTTTAATATCTGCTGAAAATACTAGAGTTACATTAGTAAATACAAACTTAACTGCTACTAATACTGCATTAAGAACATTAGTCAGCGATAGACTACAAGTTGCAAATGCCGCTACTCTATATCTTAAACAAACAGGTTCTGCAGGAGATGAAAAATCTGTAGCAGGACAAGTTACATTTTCACACAATGTTATAGTTTCTGGTAATCTTACTGTTAGTGGTACAACAACTTCTGTAAATTCAAATGAAGTAAGTATTGGTGATAATAAGATTGTTTTAAATAGTGATGAAACTGGTACACCATCTGCTGATGCAGGAATAGAAGTTGAAAGAGGAACTTCAACTAATTCTAGATTAGAATGGATTGAATCCAGTGATAAGTGGCAAGCATTTGATGGTTCTGCTGGTTATGACTTACTTTTAAATGATGGTACGTTTGCGGCTAACTCTGCTTTAAATACTCAAACAACTAGAATAAACTTAGTCAATACTAATTTGACAAGTACAAATACAGCTATACGTGCATTAGTTACTACAGAAGCAAACAGAAATACATTAGTTAATACAAATTTAACAAGTACAAATACAGCATTACGTTCACTAATAACTGCCGAAGCAAATAGAAATACATTAGTCAATACAAATTTAACAAGCACAAATACTGCTATACGTGCATTAATTACGGCAGCCGATTTGACTGGTGTAAAAGCTGATACTTTATTAGTTAAGAATCCAGCATCACAACATACTTATACAGTCACAGTCATAAGTAAAACTTCTGCACACCCATATTCTGGAGGTTCTTCTTCTGCATATGCATTAGATGGTAAAGAAGCACCATCACTTCTTTTACTACCAAACATGACTTATAGATTTGATCAGTCAGACAATTCTAATAGTTCACACCCTCTTAGATTTTATCTAGAAGCCGATAAGACAACTGCATATACAACTAACGTAACAACAAATGGAACAGCAGGAAGTAGTGGTGCATATACACAAATTGTTGTAACAGATGCTACACCACCAGTTCTATACTATCAATGTTCTTCACATGCATATATGGGTTCAGTTGCTTCTTCTGCTACTGAAGGTACAACAGATCATTATACTGAGGGTTCAACGAATCTTTATTATACTAATGCAAGAGCAGATGCAAGAATAGCCGCGGCTAATATATCTGCATTAAATAATGTGCATACTGCATCACCATCTGACGGACAAGCTTTAGTTTGGGATAATAGTAATAGTTACTGGGCTCCAGGAACAGTTGGTGGTTCTATCACAGTTCAAGAAGAAGGAAGTTCTTTATCTACAGCCGCTTCAATATTAAACTTTGTTGGTTCGGCAGTTACAGCAACTGGTTCTGGTTCAACTAAAACAATTACAATTAGTGCAGGTGGTTCACTCACAGTTCAAGATGAAGGTTCAGCACTTTCAACGGCCGCAACAACACTAAACTTTGTAGGTTCTGGTGTCACAGCATCAGGTACAGGCGCAACAAAAACTATCACAATCTCTGGTGGTGGTGGCGGTAGTTCAGGAGTTACTGTACAAGAAGAAGGTTCTAGTCTTTCTACAACAGGTACTACATTAAACTTTGTAGGTGCTGGAGTTACAGCTAGTGGTACTGGCGCTACTAAAACAATCACAATACCAACTGTAGGTGGTATTGGTGCAAACGGAACTTTTGGAGGAGATTTTACTACTGGAACTGGTAATGGTTCAACAACAACATTTACATCACCAATATCTACAAATTTAGCAAATAATATTATCGTATCTGTAGATGGATTGATGCAACGTCCTACAACTGATTATACAGTATCAGGAACAACAGTAACTTTTGGAACTGCACCACCTGCTAGTACGACAGTTATGGTTCGAAGCTTTGCGGGCGGACTTACAAACAAAGCTGGTATCAACGTACAGACATTTACTGGTAATGGTTCAAATACTGTATATAAACTTGCTGATCCAGTTCAAAGTTTGAATGATGTTATTGTAACTGTTAATGGTGTTGTTCAACGCCCAACAACAGACTACACTTACTCAAATCCAAATATTACTTTTGATACTGCACTTGCGACTGGTGATGTCATAGCATTTCGTTCATTTAATATAGCAAGTTCTGGTGGTATTACTTATCAAGCTGTTTCATCTAATATTACTCTAGCAAAGGGTAATGGTTATATGGTTGATTGTTCTTCTGCGAGAACACTTACATTACCAACTTCTGCCGCAATAGGTGATGAGATTAGAATTATAGATGCTACAGGAGAGTCAAATACAAATAATATTACAGTCGCAAGAAATGGCCACAAAATACAAAGTGCGGCTTCAGATTTAACAATATCAACAAATAGAGCCGCGATTGGATTAGTATATTTCAATGTCGCTCAAGGTTGGCTGTTAACAGAAAAAGCTAATTAATTCTTTAACATAAGGTAAAATTATGTCAACACCAAATTCAAGAGCAACTCTAAAATCTTATTGTCTTAGACGATTAGGTGCACCTGTCGTAGAGATAAATGTTGATGATGATCAAGTAGATGATCGTATTGATGATGCTTTAGCTTATTATAGAGATTATCATTATGATGGAACTGAAAGAGATTTTTTAAAACATCAAGTTACTGCAACAGATATTACAAATCGTTATCTTACGATACCAGCAAGTGTAAGTGGTATTATCAATATATTTCCAATTGGTACAGGACTGAATGCGAATAATTTATTTAATCTAAGATATCAAATAACTTTAAATGAAGTCTTTGATTGGAGTAAATCTGCTTTTCAAGTATATTATTCTAACATGGAAAATATTGCTTTAATGCAAGAAATATTTGTAGGTAAACAAAGTTTACGTTTCAGTAGACATACAGATAGACTTCACATTGATATGGATTGGGACGAAAAAGTTTCTGTTGGTGAATTTATTATAATCGAATGCTATAAAGTTTTAGATCCAGATGTTCATACTTCTGTATGGGGTGACTGGTGGTTAAGACAATATACAACACAACTCATCAAACGTCAATGGGGAGAAAATCTGAAAAAGTTTGAAGGTATGCAATTACCAGGTGGTGTGCAGTTTAACGGACAAACTATTTGGAGTGAAGCTGAGGAAGAAATAAAAAGATTAGAAGAAGAAATAATATCAAAGTTTTCCATGCCCGTCATGGATATGATTGGATAACATAATGCCAACTAACTTCTATTTTAATAATAATGCTCACTTTGGGCAACAAAATTTAATTGAAGATTTAATTATCGAATCAATTAAGATTTACGGATATGATAATTTTTATATTCCTAGAACATTAGTCAAAGAAGATGATTTGTTTGGTGAAGATGTTCTATCTAAGTTCGATAGTGCTTATCCCATAGAAATGTATGTAAAGAACGTAGAAGGTTTTGATGGAGAGGGTGAGTTTCTATCTAAATTTAATTTAGAAGTTAGAGATCAGATTACTTTTTCAATAGCACAAAGAAGATATCAAGAAGAAATACCTGATGGTGCAATTAAATTAGATGAGCAAGGTGAGAAAATAAATCGCCCAGTTGAAGGTGATTTAATATTTTTTCCATTAACAGGACAACTTTACGAAATCAAATACGTAGATAAGCAACCTATCTTTTATCAGATGGGACAATTACAAATGTATGATTTACGTTGTGAATTATTTGAATACAGTCATGAAGTTGTTGATACAGGTGTTAAAGCGATTGATGATCTGGCCGCAAGACATACAATTAACGTACTTAACTTTCAAGTACTTCTTGAAAAATTTAGAGAAAGAGCAACAGGTACACCAGTTCTTACAAATGATAAAGTTACTTCAGTTACAATCGCTAATCCAGGAGATTACACTACAGTACCAACAGTTACATTTGGTGCTCCACCAGCGGCTCAAAAAGCAATTGCAACTTCAACAATTTCTGGTGGTGCTGTAACAGGAGCAACTGTTACAACTAATTTAGCTGGATCTGGTTATATTGCAAATGTTCCTGTAACATTTAGTAATCCTGAAACAACAAATAGAGTTACGGCAACTGCTAGTGCGACAATATCAGGTGGTTCTGTAAATGCTGTTACTGTTACAAATGCTGGAGGCTTTTATACGTTTGCTCCACCAGTTTCAGTCTCAGCATCACCGACAGGTGATGATGCAGTTTTAGTTGTATCAAGTATTGGTAATAATTCATTATTGGGTATTAATATTGTAAGTGGTGGTTCTGGATATACTTCAGCTCCTACTATAACAGTTGGAACACCTAATAATGCTATACACTTTGCGGCTACGGGTGTTGCTGTTGCAAACTCTCAAGGTAATATTGAAAGTATTACAATAACAAATGGTGGTAAATATTATGAAAATGCACCTACTGTTACTGTTGCTAATCCACCAGATGCTATTACTGCTCAAGGAACAGCTATATTAACAGGTAGTGCAGTTACTAGTGTAAATATTACAAATCAAGGAAGAGGTTATGTAAATGTAACTGGTGCTCCGTTTGTACCTTCTGCGACATTTACTGTAGAAACATTTACTGGTGGTATTAAATTAGAAGATGGTAGTGGTTTATTACTACAAGCTACTGCGAATACTACACAGAAAAATACAACTGCTAATAATACTCTGTTTGAAACTAGCAAATCTGGTTTCTTAGATTTCACAGAGCAAAACCCATTTAGTGAAGGGACTGATTGGTAATGTTTGGACAATTTCATTATCATAGTGCATTACGTAAATATATTATCATGTTTGGTAATATGTTTAATGACATAGATGTAGTACGTTTCAATAAAGCAGGTGAAAGTACACAACAGATACGTGTACCCATTGCATACGGACCTAAAGAAAAGTTTCTAGTAAAATTAAGAACAGATCCAGATGGTAGACGAGAGATAGCTATGGTTCTTCCTAGACTAGCTTTTGAAATGTCACAAATGTCTTATGCTCCTGAAAGAGTTTTAAATAGACAGAATAAACAGATAGGTAAAGGCGGTGGTAATAATAGTTTAAGACAAACTTGGACACCCGCTCCGTATGACATAGAAATGGTTTTATATGCTATGTTTGCAAATAATGAAGATGCTGTTCAAGTTGTAGAGCAGATACTTCCATACTTTCGCCCAGAGTGGACAAATAGTGTAAAAATAGTTCCTGAGTTAGATACATATGTAGATGTACCCACAATATTAACTGGTATGACAATTGAAGATAGTTATGATGGAGATTTTGAATCACGTAGAGCAATTATATACACTTTTAATTTTACAATAAAAGGATATATTTACGGCCCCGTTACTAATCGTGGTATCATACGTAGAACTCTTATCAATCAGTTTATTCCTACTAGTAATACTGCTACTGGAAATGTAATTGTAAGCACAAGTGATCTTAAACAACAAAGATTAATATTAACACCTGGTTTACTAGCTAATGGACAACCTACTGCAAATAGTTCTGCTAGTATACCAATATCACAAATAAGTGCAAATTCTAGTTATGGATTTGCTTTTGATAGGGAAGATTTCTTTCAATGAAAAATAACGTGACAGATAACTTAAATGATGTTTTCGAAGTGGGAACAGATTTAGTAGAAGTAGAAAAAGAAAAAACAAGTGTAAGTGTTCCACAAGATGTAGATAATGATTACAAATACGCAAGAGAAAATTTGTATGGTGTTATCGAAAAGGGAACTGAAGCTTTAGATACTTTGATTGACTTAGCAAAAGCAAGTGAACACCCCAGGGCTTTTGAAGTTGTATCTCAACTCACAAAAACATTAGTTGATGCTAATAAAGATTTACTTGATATACAGAAGAAAGTTAAAGACTTAAAAAAAGAAGATGAAAAAGAACAACCGCAACAAGTAACAAATGCTTTATTTGTAGGTTCAACCGCTGAATTGCAAAAAATGATAAATGGAAGATAATTATGTATGAATATAAAGTTGAAATAGTGAAAGTAATAGATGGCGATACAGTTGATGTAAATGTTGATTTAGGTTTCGGTGTTTGGTTACATAAAGAAAGAGTTAGATTATATGGTATTGATACACCAGAGTCACGAACTTCAGATGTAACTGAAAAAATTTATGGATTGGCCGCAAAAGAATTTTTAATTAAATGGACAGAAGCTGGTAATGTTACATTGAAAACACACAAGTATGATGCTAAAGGTAAATTTGGTAGAATACTTGGAGAATTGTGGTATAATGATATAAATATAAATCAAAAAATGATTAAAGAATATCATGCAGTTGCATATCATGGACAATCTAAAGAAAGGATTGCAGAAGAGCATCTTGCAAATCGTGATAAGTTAGGATTACATAATATTCAAAGCTTTGAAGAGTAGAAAAAATTATGACTAACACGTATCTTGGAAATCCAAATTTAAAATCCAAAGGTGTTCAGGTAAAATATACTAAGAAGAATATAGAAGAATATGTTAAGTGTTCTAAAGATCCTGTATACTTTGCTAGAAAATACGTTAAGATTATTAACGTAGATAAAGGGCTTATACCTTTTAAGATGTATGACTTTCAAGAAGAAATGGTTAATACATTTAATAGTAATCGTTTCAGTATATGTAAATTACCTAGACAGTCTGGTAAATCTACTACAGTTACAGCTTACATATTATGGCGGATATTATTTCATGATAGTCAGAATATAGCTATATTAGCAAACAAAGGCTCTCTTGCAAGAGATTTATTGGGTAAAATACAATTAGCATATGAGTATCTCCCTAAATGGTTACAACAAGGTATTGTAGTATGGAATAAAGGAGATATAGCACTAGAAAATAGTTCTAAAGTTGTTGCCGCGGCTACATCATCTTCTGCTATTCGTGGTGGTTCTTATAATCTTATATTTTTAGATGAATTTGCATTTGTGGGTAATAATATGGCTGAAGAATTTTTTAGTTCAGTTTATCCTACTATATCTTCTGGACAAACTACAAAAGTTATTATTGTATCTACACCAAATGGTATGAATCATTTCTATAAAATGTGGACAGATGCAGAAGAAAAGAATAGTAAATATATACCTATTGAAGTTCATTGGGATCAAGTACCTGGACGTAACGAAAAATGGAAACAAGATACAATAGCTAATACATCACAAGAACAATTTCGACAAGAATTTGAATGTGAGTTTCTAGGTTCTGCTGGTACACTTATACACACATCTAAATTAAGAAATCTTGCACATGTAATGCCAAAATCTAAATGGGACGAAGTAGACGTATATGAAAATGCCATAGAAGGCCATACATATGCTATGTCAGTTGATGTATCAAGAGGAGTTGGTTTAGATTACTCTGCTTTTATTGTTATTGATATCACACAAATGCCATATAAACTTGTATGTAAATTTAGAAGTAAAGATATATCACCATTAGTATATCCTACAATTATATACAATACAGCAAAACATTATAATGAAGCATTTGTATTAGTAGAAGTTAATGACATAGGACAACAAGTAGCAGATATATTACATCAAGATTTAGAATATGAAAATATGTTGGCAACTACTGTAAAAGGTAGAGCGGGACAACAAATTAGTGGTGGTTTTTCTGGTAAATCTTCTATGGGTATCAGAACAACTAAACAAGTTAAAAGAATAGGTTGTTCTAATTTAAAAGATTTATTAGAACAAGATAAATTAATTATACAAGACTATGATACTATCGTAGAACTATCTACTTTTATAAGTAGAAATGGTAGTTATGAAGCTGAAGAAGGTTCACATGATGATTTAGTCATGTGTCTAGTTTTATTTTCTTGGTTAGCTAAACAAACTTATTTTAGAGATATAACAGACACGGATATTCGTCAAAGAATTTACAATGACAAGCTGAGAATGCTAGAAGAAGAAGCTTTACCTTTCGCTATTTTAGATGATGGACAACCTGAAGAGGGTATTGTTCACAGTCAAGCTGATATAGAAGAGTTTATAAACAAAGGAAATAAAGATAACTGGTATACTATCTAAATAGCATTTTTTATAAATATTGAGTAATTAAAAAACAGACAATTCTTGTTATTCTTTAAAAGGAGATAAAACAATGGCATTTCAAGTATCACCTGGAGTTAATGTTAGTGAAGTTGATCTTACTACTGTTGTGCCTGCAGTTTCGACAACTACTGGAGCATTAGCTGGACATTTTAAATGGGGTCCAGTTGATGAAAGAGTACTGATTGATTCGGAAGATAGATTAGTATCAAATTTCAGTAAACCGAATGCAAATACAGCGAATGACTTTTATACCGCTGCCAATTTCTTGGCTTATGGTAATTCACTTTTCGTAAACAGAGTAGTAGACACATCAGTAGCTAAAAATGCTGTAACTGGTACAGTTGGAGCATACATTTCAAATCAAGATTATTATAACGAAACATTTTCACACGCATCTAATAACGGAGATTGGGTAGCTAGATACCCTGGTATTTTAGGTAATAGTTTAAAAGTTTCTGTATGTCAAACTAAAGCCGCTTTCGAAAGCACTAGTACTTTACATACTCACACTTATACTATTAGTCAAAACTCAAAATCTTTAGTATTCAATAAAGATTCAATTACACTCTCAACAGATTTTGTAGTAGGAGATCAAATATTACTAGGACCAGATAAAGAAACAGTACAAATAGCATCTATATCTGGTAACACAATCACATTAACAAGTGAGTATACAGGAAATACAGTCACTAGAGGTGCAACTGCACTTACTCGTAGATGGGAATATTTTAATAGTGTAGATAATGCACCAACAACAACAACTCATGCAAATAATGTAAACTCAACTGGAGATGCAATACACGTAGTTGTTTCTGATACTACAGGAGAAATTACTGGACAAGCTGGATCAGTTTTAGAAGTATATGAAAATGTATCAACTGCTATAGATGCAAAAACAACACAAGGTGCTGGTAACTTCTATAAAGATGTTATTAATCAAGGTTCATCTTGGATTTTTTGGGGACAACACAACGGAAGTCTTACAAATTCTGGTAAAGTTGCAGGTTCTACAAATGATGGTACAGCTGGATCTGGTGTATCATTTGGTGGTAACGCAAAACCTGTAACAAATCAAATGAGTAAGGGTATTGATGGTGGAACACCTGGTACTGCCGCTTTGATAGCTGGATATGATAAGTTTAAATCAGCAGAAGATGTTGATATATCTCTTCTACTGGGTTCAGCAAATGGTGAGACAGTTGTTAAACACATTATCAGTAATGTTGCTGAAAGTAGAAAAGATTGTGTTGCTGTTATATCACCAGAAAGAGCAGATGTTGTAAGTAATAATTCATATTCTGGTAAAGAAAGATCAGATGTAATCGCATATAGAGATACATTACCAAGTTCTTCATATGCAGTTATGGATTCTGGATGGAAATATATGTACGATAAGTACAATGATGTATTTAGATACGTACCACTAAATGGAGATACTGCAGGATTAATGGTTCAAACAGACTTAACTAGAGATCCATGGTATTCACCTGCTGGTTTCAACAGAGGAAATGTAAAGAATGCTGTAAAACTTGCTTATAATCCAAGTAAAGCTGATAGAGATGAACTCTATAAGAAGGGTATTAACCCAGTTGTTACGTTTCCTGGACAAGGTACTGTGCTATTTGGTGACAAAACAATGTTATCACAGCCAAGTGCTTTCGATAGAATCAATGTAAGAAGACTGTTTATTGTATTAGAGAAAGCAATATCAACAGCGGCTAAATTCACTTTGTTTGAATTTAACGATACTTTCACAAGATCACAATTTAAAAACTTAGTAGAGCCATTTTTGAGGGACGTTCAAGGACGTAGAGGTATCACAGACTTTACAGTAGTATGTGATGGTACAAATAATCCTGGAGAAGTTATTGATAGAAATGAATTTGTAGGTGATATCTATATTAAACCTGCAAGATCAATTAACTTTATTCAGCTTAACTTTGTAGCTGTACGATCTGGTATAGAATTTTCTGAAATTGTTGGTAAAGCGACATAAATAAAGGAACAGGAGAAAAAATATGGCTTTTAACGTAAACGAATTTTCTGGTGCCTTAAAATCGGGTGGTGCAAGAAACTCACTATTTCAAGTGAATATCACAAACCCAATAAACGGAGTTGCTGATGCTCAAGTTCCTTTCATGTGTAAAGCGGCACAAGTACCCGCGGCTACATTAGGAACAATAGAAGTTCCTTACTTCGGTAGACAAATCAAGATTGCTGGTAATAGAACTTATGCAGAATGGCAACCCACTATTATCAATGACGAAGATATGACAATTCGAAATGCAATGGAACAGTGGAATCATTCAATCAATAGTGTTCAAGGAAACTTGAGAAATACTGGTGGTTCTGCACCTGCTCTATATAAAGCTTCAGCACAAGTTACACAGTTTTCTAAAACAGGTGACATTTTAAGAATATATAACTTTGTAGGATTATATCCTTCTGAAGTATCTACTATAGATTTAGCATGGGACGCAGAAACAATTCAAGAATTTACTGTGACATTTCAATACGATTATTGGGAAGTATCTGGCGGCACCACTGGAAACGCAGGCGGAATAAATTAATTCTGATTGAAGCATTTCGTGAGTCATAAATATATAATATATTAAGACACACGTAAAAGGATATAATATGGCAGAAGAAAGAAAAGGTTTTCTGCGAGAAGCAGTTGAACTATTTGGATTTCGCATTGGTAGGCCAGCAGAAAAAGAAATAGAAAGCTTACCATCATTTGTTCCACCATCACAAGATGATGGCGCACTTACTCTTGCTGAAGGAGGTGCATTCGGAACTACAGTTGATCTTGACAATAAAATCAAAAATGAATCTGCACTTATAACAAAGTACAGAGAAATGTCTCTACAACCAGAAGCCGAAAAAGCGATAGATGATATCGTTAATGAAGCTATCATTGTTGATGACAATCAAATGCCCGTTGAATTAAATCTAGATGATATTGATGAAGAATATGTGTCAGATGATATTAGAGATTTAATTAGAATGGAATTTGAGAATATAACTAAAATGCTCAAACTTAATTCTAATGGTTATGATATATTCCGTAAATGGTATGTAGATGGTAGAATATATTATCACATTGTAATAGATTTAAAAAATCCTCGTTTAGGTATCAAAGATTTAAGATACATAGATCCAAGAAAAATTAAAAAAGTTAAAAAAGCAATTAGAGATCCAAAGAAGAGATTGGAATCTTCTGCTATGATGAAAGAAGTCTTAGACAAAAAATACGAAGAATTTTATATCTATCAAAGTAAAGGTACTAATGAAAGTAACTCTGGTTTGAAAATTGCACCAGATGCTATAGCATATTGTAATAGTGGTGTGATGGATACTAGAAATTATTCTGTACTTTCACATTTACATAAAGCTATTAAACCACTTAATCAATTAAGAATGTTAGAAGATGCGACTGTTATTTACAGATTAGCAAGAGCGCCAGAAAGAAGAATATTCTATATTGATGTTGGTAATTTACCAAAACAAAAAGCTGAACAATATTTAAGAGATATGATGGTAAAACACAAGAATAAACTTGTGTATGATGCAAATACTGGTGAAATAAGAGATGATAGAAAATTTCTTACAATGCTTGAAGATTACTGGCTTCCTAGAAGAGAAGGTGGTAGAGGAACAGAGATTACGACATTACCAGGGGGAACTAATTTAGGTGAATTAGAAGATGTTAATTACTTTAGACGTAAGTTATATGAGTCATTAAATGTACCAGTATCAAGAATGGAAGCTGAAACTCAGTTTAATGTTGGTAGAGCATCAGAAATAACAAGAGATGAAATTAAGTTTTCAAAGTTTATTACAAGACTACGTGCTAAATTTTCTATATTATTACTAAATCTTTTAGAGAAACAAATTATGCTTAAAGGTGTGATGACACAAGGTGAGTGGAAAGAAATATCACAGCTAATTAAGTTTGATTATCAAGAAGATAATCACTTCTCAGAACTAAGAGATGGTGAAATTCTAAGAGAAAGAATGACACTTCTACAAGAAATTGATCAATATACAGGTAAATATTTTTCAACTAAGTGGATTAGAATGAATGTCTTAAAACAAACTGAAGAAGATATGGAAGATATGGATAAAGAGATAGCCGCTGAAGGTGAAGATTCTGAAGAAGAATCAGATGAAGATGTGTAATTTATAAATATGTACAGGAGAAAATAAATGACTGAATATAGTTCAAAAGATGCAGTAGAATTTGCTTTATCAGGTAATTCTGGTAAATTTAAAGAAGCAATTAATCAAATGATGAGTGATAGAATTGCACAAGCAGTAGAACTCAAGAAAGTAGATGTTGCGGCAAATTTTCTATCTACACAGGAAGTAGAACCTGAAGTAACTGTAGATGAACCAGTCGCACCAGTAGAGGAACCAAAAGATGCAGAAACTACAGAAGTTCAGTAATTTTATCAGAGAAGCTAATGTTGCTCAAGATTTTAAAGCACCAAAAGACTCTGATGATGAAGTAATTAAATATAAGCCTCGTTCTAAAGGTGAAGAAGAATTTGTTGCACAGCATAAAATAACAAAAGCTGATGCAGAGCCTAAGGGACAAGAGCATATATTTAAAGGTGATATAAAAGCTGTAAAAGAAGAAGTGGAACAGTCCGAAGAAAAAAAAAGTCTTGAAGAGGGTACATTAGATACTTTACGACAGATTGTAAAGAAAAAATCTGCTATGCCAGTAAAGTTTAAAAATGGTAAGAAGATGAGTATTGATATGCAGACAGCTAATATGATAGTTAAGTCTTTTGAGAAAAGAATTAAAAAAGATGATATCAAAAAGAAAGTGTCAGATATGTTGGATCAAAGTCCAGAAGGTTTGATGAAAGTCTTAGATATCATGAACAAATAGGGAAAGATTATGGCAGTCACAGTTAAAGGTACATCTACAGCATTAGCTACAGGTACTACAAAGTTTACAGATGCTACAGCGGTTTATCTTTGTGGACATACTTCTGCTACTACTGTAACAGTTAGAAACGAAGCCGATAATGCAGATGTTGGTACTATTAAAATACCTGCTAATGGATCATTAGTTGTTAATTTATTTATAGGCCAAGGGCTAAGAGGTCCAACAAATGTATTCGGTACACACGTATCATCAGGAGATTCGTAAAATGAAACTAATGTGTGAAGTACTCGAAGACGTTCAATATCTCGAAGAAGAGAAAGATGGAAAGAAAAATCTCTATATCGAAGGTATTTTCATGCAAGGAAATATCAAGAATAGAAATGGTAGAGAATATCCTCTTCCAACTCTTCAAAAAGAAGTCGCTAGATACGACAAAGAATATATTCAAAAGAATAGAGCATATGGTGAACTCGGACATCCACAAGGTCCTACTATTAATCTCGAAAGAGTTTCACACTTAATTCAAAGTTTAAAACAAGACGGTTCAAATTTTGTCGGTAAAGCAAAGATATTGACTGAAACACCCTATGGTAAAATAGTCAAAAATATTATTGACGATGGAGGACAGCTTGGAGTATCAAGTCGTGGTATGGGTAGCTTAAAAGAAAAAGGTGGAACTCAAGAAGTTCAAAAAGATTTTTATTTAGCAACTGCGGCTGATATAGTAGCAGATCCATCTGCTCCAAATGCTTTTGTAAATGGTATTATGGAGAGTAAAGAGTGGGTATGGGATAACGGAATCATACGTGAAGCCGATATCGCTGATATGCAGAAAGAGGTTAAGACTGCCTCAAAGTCTGAATTAGAGAATGTCAAACTTAAAGTGTTTGAAAATTTTCTTTCAAAATTATAAATTTATAAATAGATTGTAATTAAATAATTAATGATCAATAAAGGAGCAAGTACATGTCCGATCAAGTTCAAGAAAATGCAGTAGAGGAAGAAATCCTCGAAGATGTTGTAGATTCTGCTGATCAGGAAGTTGAGGCTGTTGAATCAGACGATAATCTAGACGAAGCTAAAAAAGCTTCAATGGGCGATCCTTCCGAAATTCCAGATCCAGAACCTAAAAAAGCACCAGAACCAAAAGCTAAAATGCCAACTACTAAAGTTGCTATGATTCAAGCTATGGTAGACTATGCTAAAGGTAAAAAGAAAGACGAAGTGAAACAGATGGTTAAGTCCATGTATTCAGGTAGTATGAACTCAAAATACCATCCTACTGAAGAAGTCGAAGCTACTGGACCAACATTAAAAGAAATGATTAAAATATCTAAAGATGATATTGATATTACAGATGATGTAAAAGCATTGTTTGGAGAAGAAGATTTATCTGAAGATTTTAAATCAAAAGCTGAAACTATTTTCGAAGCGGCAGTTCTTTCAAAGGTAAATGAAGTATTAGAAACAGCTACACTAGATATGAATGCTGAA
>VTLG01000276.1_pt1 | contig 15088 bp, 17 predicted proteins | sample 4694571 | NCBI WGS metagenome assembly VTLG01 (sample SAMN12604809, study PRJNA352737) | marine metagenome | biome: ENVO:00000447; feature: ENVO:00000209|ENVO:00000569|ENVO:01000036; material: ENVO:00002151; isolation source: viral sequences binned using virsorter ...
AAAAATTTTTAAAAAATGGAAAACATTTCTAATTTAGAAACCCTAGATACGAATACGCTGAAGTTGATCCTCCGAAAAGCTCTTGTTGAGAAGCAAGAAAAGGGGCAAAAGGACTTTTTGCAGTTTGTTAAGATGGTTTGGCCTGAATTTGTACAGGGGCATCATCACAAGGTCTACGCAGAGAAGCTGAATCGCGTTGCGAACGGCGAATTGAAGCGTTTAATCGTGAATATGCCTCCAAGACACACAAAATCCGAATTTGCGTCGCATTTGTTCCCTGCATTCTTCATGGGCCGCCATCCAAAGGCAAAATTGATCCAAACAACGCATACAGGCGAATTATCCATCCGTTTTGGTCGAAAAACAAAGAATCTGCTGGAATCCGACGAATATGCCAAAGTATTTCCGAATGTTACACTTGCAACCGATTCAAAGGCCGCAGGACGATGGGAATCCAATCATGGGGGCGAATATTTCGCTGCCGGCGTTGGTGGCGCGATTACAGGGCGTGGTGCTGACTTATTGATTATTGATGACCCCCATTCAGAGCAGGATGCCCTTTCACCAAGTGTTTTGGAAGGACATTACGAGTGGTACACATCTGGACCAAGGCAGCGTCTCCAACCGGGTGGTGCGATTGTATTGGTCATGACAAGGTGGTCTGTGAAAGATCTCACCGGAAAGCTGCTCGAGGCCCAAGGCAAGGATGACATGACGGACCAGTGGGAGATTGTTGAATTTCCTGCCGTCATCAATGACAAGCCGATGTGGGGAAATTTCTGGGACATGCCGGGGCTTATGAAGGTCAAGGCGTCCATTCCAGTCTCCAAGTGGAATGCACAGTGGATGCAGGCACCAACCTCCGAGGAGGGTGCGCTCATAAAGCGTGAATGGTGGCAGAAGTGGGAAAAGGAAAAGATCCCTGATTTGCAGTACATCATCCAGTCGTATGACACGGCGTTCTCCAAGAAGGAAACGGCCGATTATTCGGCAATCACGACGTGGGGCGTTTTCAATCCGGATGACGACACCAGGCCGTGCGTTATATTATTGGACGCAAAACGCGGACGGTGGAATTTCCCGGAACTGAAGGAGATGGCGAAGAAGGAATACAAGTACTGGGAACCGGAGCTGATTCTCATTGAGGCGAAGGCATCCGGACTGCCGCTGACGCACGAATTGCAGAAGGCCGGCATCCCCGTAATTAACTTTACACCGAGCAAAGGAAATGATAAACATTCAAGGGTAAATAGCGTAGCACCGCTATTTGAGTCAGGCGCAGTCTATGCGCCAGTCGATAGACGTTGGGCAGAAGAAGTCATCGAAGAGTGTGCGGCATTTCCTTTCGGGGACCATGACGATTATGTGGACAGCATGACACAGGCGCTAATGCGCTATCGTCAGGGATATTATGTTGAACTAAAGGACGATTTCAAGGATGATGAAAAAGAAAAAAATAACCAACGTGAGTACTACTGATGCCTGGCGCTCTTAAAGAAATAGACGGACAGCTAGTCGGGCCCACAGGTGTCAAGGCACTGAGGATGCGTGGGTATGATGTTGAAAGCCCCACACCTGAAGCGCTTTCGTATGGTGATACGCAGACAGTTGACGAAAGTGCTGCCAATAAAAACATAATTCCAGAAGCTATTCCAGACAACGAAAGTGGTTCTCCTGAGAATCAATATAATTTTTTACAGGATACGGCATTTACGGGATATAATCTCGCTAAAACCGTATCTGATTTCGCCTTGGAAACACTCCCCATAGCAGAGACTGTTATAAATCCAATAGGTGAATACAGTGGATTATACGACTACGTTAACACCCTCATGACAACAGACGTAAAAGGTTCTGATTTTAAAAAGATCGCCAAGAACCAAATAGACAATCCTAATATAGTAAGTTACCTTGAAGGGTATAAGGAAGAATTCGCTTTAAATGAAAATAAAATAGTTAATCATCTCAACCAGACCCTTGGACTGGATGTTGTTAGTCTTAAGGATCTTGAGAGAAAATACAAGGGAAACAAGCAGGTGTCGGATGACGCGACCGCTGAACTAAGAAAGCTTGAAGAAACGTATTTGACCGACAATGACTGGTACGAGGACGAAGATTTTTATTATATTAAAAACTTCACACCCACTGAAGGAGTCAACGTCGCGTGGACCAAGCACGGAGATCTGCAGATGCCTAACTATGGCATCTTCAAGTTTGATGAGTCAGGACAGGGGTCCATGATGCGTCACTCGGCGGTCAATCTTGAAGACTCATGGAATCCAGTGACAAGTTGGATCGGTGAGCAGGGATTTGGCGCCAAGCCGGAGCATGAATACGGTCTTAATTTATACGGGGATCCGGAATCACAACAGGCGGGATATTATGGAGGTATGCTTCTTGGTGGAGTGCATATGGCAAAATCATTACTTAAAGGCGGTAAAAAGCTGAAAGGCGATAAAAGTATATTTGCTCCAACGAAAGGAAAGGCAATCGCCGGCGGCATTGCATCGGTGCCAGTGGCCGGGGCATTTGACGTGTTCGGTGAATAATGCTTGGTGCAGGAATAACCGCAATAAGGAGTGCTAAAAACATTCCTCAATATTTCAAGGCCCTGAGGAATTGGAACAAATCTAGTTTAAAATCAGGAATATTCAAGACTGCACCAAATATATCCCCTAAAAAAACGTACGACTCTAATAACAACACGTTTAATATAATGGAAAGAGCCCTTAAAATAACTGACGAGGATACTTGGACAGGGAAAAATAAGGGATATATAAAGTTGGAAGATGACTACCGCGCAGGAAAATTAACAACACCTACAACGGGGCAAACAGACAAAGGAAAAACTAGAGGAAGTTTCCTTGCTTTCCAAAAACAAGCGGAAAAAAAATTATTAAATAAATTTGGTGATATAAGCCCATCATTTATTAATGAAGGAATTAATAATTATAAGAAATTTAAAATAGGAAAAGGTTCTTTCGCAAGTGCTCAAGGTGGGGCCCCATTTCATGAAACTAAAGAAGGTAAAAAATTAGTAACTTTCCTTAAGAATAGATTTGATAAACCTAGTACAGGTAAAAAATTAGCCAGTGATCTTTTAACAGAGCAAAAGATCTTTTCTCATAAGCCTGGGCAATCAGAAGCAACATTAAGAACAAATTTCTATAACTACACTGATAAAGTATTACATATGCTTCCTAAGCACGTTCAAGAAAATTATAGAGCTCATATGGATGCAAGACAATTTGGGGCGCACATGACAGCAAAAAAACAAGTTGAATTTCTTGGTATTCATAAATTATTAAAGGGAAAAATTAAGCCTATACCAGATGATCCAGAAGTTCCTATAGGTGTAAAAAGGAAGATTGCTGAGGATAATTTACAAAAATTTAGTGATGCATATGATAAGTTTCCAGAATTGATGAAGAACGTTAAAAAAGGACGAACTTGGACGATTGATCCAGAAAGATCTAGATTGGAAGGGATTCAGAGGAAAAAATCTTTTGATTTGAGAAAATTTAGGGACCAATTTGGAGAGGAGAATCTTTTGTCATTAAAGGAAATTAATCAAAAATTTGGAAGAAAGATAAGGCGTGACTTGGACCAACTAATAGGAAAGCAATATGTATTTGAAAGTCCTATTCATGAGAAAATGTTTGAATTACAAAAAGGAAAAATATTACCTTATAAAAAAATGAAGACCGCTGCAGCAAGGGGCCATGAAATGGAAACAGAATGGTGGAAAGATCTTCCTGAAGAAATGAAAGTTGATTTTCGATATCCTAAATTTCCTACGCATACAGCAATAAATACTTTTCATAAAAAATTGAATAAATTTTATAATCTATCAGACGCAAAAAGAAAGAATGCGATTAAGGCTAATGATTATAATGAAGTTAAAAGAATTGATAAAAATTTAAGGGCGATAGAAGGATACTTAAATGAACTGCTTTTAGAGTCACGTCTTCCAAGTGGGAAGGTTATTTCTCCTTATGAGGTGGGAGAGTCATTCCAATACAAAATGAGAAATTTAATTGAGAATCAAAAAGAACTATTGAAAAAATTGCCTAACTTAAAAAAAGAACTTGATAAATTAAGACTTAGGTATGGTGGCTTGATTAATTCAGACTTAACTGATACAATACCACCAACAAGAGGACCTATGTCAGAAGGAATTCCATTACTAGACCCGCAGGAAAGCATCAACCGCCAGCATTTTCAAATTGGCGGATTCGCAAGACTGTTTGGCACACTATCTAAAGTACCGAAAGCCGTGGGCCGATTTGGTGACATGATTAAACCCGTCGGCAAGGCGGAGAAGGCAACAGACATTGCCGTCGCGCAAGCAGTAGAAGACAAGCCGGCGATGTTTCTATCGACCATTAACGCGATTGAGGACATGCCGGAAGTTACAATGCCGGCGAACCAATGGCTTGGAACAATCAAGAACAAGCCTGGAGTGTCCGCGACGGAGCTCGATGAGTTCGGACTCGAGGCGTTGCTGACGAATATTGCAAAAGCGGACCCAAAAAGAAAATTATCAAAAACAGAACTCATTGAAACATATAACCGTGAGATGCCGAAGATTGACATGGACATAGCGATCGCGGAACCGGTGTCCCGGGGAGCGGATGACATTACGAAAATGCTTACAAGAGTTCGTGAAGGACGTGGCACTCAGCAACTAGAAAACCTGGATGTAACGTCCAATGATCCAAGGCTATTGACGGCGTTGCACCAGCCACCGCAGGATGCCACGGGAATGAAGATCCGTGAAAGCATCATTAACATCATGCGCGGAACCAATAAGACTGTCGGTGAGGATAATGTTGTTTCTTTATTGAAATCAAGTTATGGTGGGAGTAGTGTAGAACTTCACAAGGGACAGTATTTCAAGGAACTGTGGGAAAGCTCTTTTCCAAAAATATTCCATTCAACAAATGAAATTGTAAAACGCGACCATTTGAACGCGCTGAAGAATTTAGTTTCCTCGGATGACGTGGTTAACCTTGCGAAGTCAAGGAATATTCCGGAAGAGGAGGCGTTCGGCCAACTCTATCAGGCGTTGAACATTTTTGACCGGCAGATAATGACGGCGGATGTTCCAATTCCGTTCTGGACGAAGAAAATGCTCTACCGCTTAGGTGACATGGGCGAGGGAAGGGGATTTTTCTACAAGAGCAAGAAGAACCCAGCCCACGAAGGGGCGCAATTCATACCTGGCGGATCAGGATACGGAGAGATTAAGTTCTACCAGAACTTCGAGACAGGTGCCATAAGGGCACAGGAGGGAACATACAAGTCAGGGCACTTCAGCGGAGAGGTTTTCAAGGGAAATACGGGAAATTCACCCTTCGGATGGGGTCGTTTCAGCGAAAGAATTGATGAAAGCGGACGAAAAATACTACTTATGGAGGAAATTCAGTCCGATTTGCACCAAGGAGTGGCGCAAAAGGGCTATAAATACGCCCCACGGCTCGATAAGCACGATGTTCTTGCAGAAGTTGGCGAATTTGCCAAGCAACTGGATATAAAGAAGCAGACCTTGGAGTCCACACGGCTCAGAAAGGAGGCAATCAAGCAACTTCCTAGAGCTGAACGTGAATCGCCGGCAAATGTTACCGAATTGAAGAATATTGAGAAGGCAATAAAGAAACAAATTGCTGATGTGAAGAAATTGCAGAAAAAAGTGGAGGAACAGGAAAAATTGACCGGAAGGACGGGGCAGGTTTATCCTGACACCGCGTTCAAGAAGTCCGAGAACTACGCGAAGCTCTTTATGCAAGGATTAATGAAGATGGCGCATGACAAAGGATATGACGGTATTGCCCTTTCAACCGGAAAAATGAAAAAGGCGCATGGAAAAATTCCTAAAGGTGGGGATAAGTTCTACGATGAAATCGGAGTGAAGGCGATGCAAAGAATGGCGAAGAAAAGCGGATTCAGGTTCAGCAATACAACAATAGTTGACGGGAACGGATATACGTGGGAGAAGATTCCATTAATTGAAATGCGCGACATAAACACTGGAGTGAAAATTCCTGGTGATGCAACTATTCCAGTCTATAAAAAAGGTGGAATTGTAAATAAAAATGTGGTAAGAGGATACAATGGCTATTAAATCAAGAATGCCTGCTTCCGGTGCAATAGAAAAAGCAATAGAAGCACTGACAGATGGTTTACAAATGGGGCAGGGAGCTGATATACAAGTTCCTGACGAAACTGTTACTTCTGAAGGTGGCGCACAGATTACTAATCTACCGGACGGCGGAGCTGACATAAATACAGATCCAAACGCACCAATAGACCAATCACAGATTCCGTTTGACGCGAACCTTGCTGATTATATAGAGGACAGTGACCTCCAGACTTTATCGAACAAATTGGTAGCGGCGTATGAATCCGACAAGCAATCCCGCAAGGATTGGGAGGAAACGTATGTCAAGGGATTGGACATGCTTGGATTCAAGTACGAGGACCGCACGCAGCCTTTCGAGGGTGCAGCCGGCGTAGTACATCCATTGCTTGCGGAATCAGTAACGCAATTCCAGGCACAGGCGTATAAGGAACTATTACCACCTGCAGGACCCGTTAACACGGAGGTTGTTGGTGAAATAACTCCAGAAGTGGAAGAACAGGCAAAGCGTGTCAAGGATTACATGAATTACCAACTGACGCACGTGATGAGGGAATATGATCCGGATATGGATCAGTTATTATTTTATCTTCCTTTATCAGGTTCGGCATTCAAGAAAACTTATTACGATTCACTTTTACAAAGACCAGTTTCAAAATTCATTTCATCCGAGGACTGTGTTGTTAATTATATGGCGACATCTCTTGAAGAAGCAATCAGAATTACGCATGTTACAAAAATTGATTCCAATGAACTGAGAAAGAAACAGGTTAGCGGATTCTACCGCGATATTCCAATTACATCCGGATCCGTTTCAACAACAAGCGATGTGGCGGATAAGATTGATGAACTTCAGGGAACAAGCGATACGATTGCATCGGATGATGATGAGCACGTTCTTTTGGAAATGCATGTTGACGCCGATGTTCCAGGGTTCGAGGACCCAAGCGAAGTTAAGCTTCCTTATGTGATTACGATTGACCAATTTTCATCCAAGGTTTTAGGAATAAAAAGAAACTGGTTGGAAACTGACCAATTAAAAAGACGAACTGACTATTTTACGCACTACAAGTTCCTCCCAGGACTGGGGTTTTACGGCTTTGGTCTAATACACATGCTTGGTGGATTGTCAAGAACAGCAACAAGTGTTTTGCGGCAGTTAGTTGATGCAGGAACCCTTGCCAATCTGCCAGCAGGTTTCAAGGCACGCGGCATGCGCATACGCGACCATGACGAGCCATTGCAGCCAGGGGAATTTCGTGATGTTGACGTGACAGGAGTTTCCATCAAGGAATCACTGTTGCCACTTCCTTACAAGGAACCATCCCAAACTTTATTCGCACTTTTAGGATTTTGCGTTGACGCGGGTAAATCTTTCGCGGCAATTGCGGACATGAAAATGGGTGAAGGCAATGAACAGAATCCAGTTGGAACGACACTTGCTCTTTTAGAGCGAGGAACAAAAGTCATGAGCGCAATTCATAAAAGATTGCACTATGCGCAAGGCGTTGAATTTAATTTATTAGCGCGTTGCATCAAGATGTTTCTTCCACCGGAATATCCTTACATGGTGAAGGGTGGAAACAGAACGATCAAGCAACAGGATTTTGATGATCGTGTTGACATTTTACCAGTATCCAATCCAAACATATTTTCCATGTCACAGCGTGTCATGTTGGCACAGCAACAATTGCAGATGGCAATTGCCAATCCGGCATTGCATAATTTGCGTGAAGCATACAGAAGGGTATATCAAGCATTAGATGTGGATAACATTGATGCATTATTGAAACCGGATCCAGGAAATCCACCACCAAAAAGTCCGTCAACTGAAAATTCAGAGGCAATGCGTGGAACGGATCCAAAAGCATTTCCACAGCAAAATCATAAGGCGCACATAGAGGCGCATGCGGAATTCATGTTTACTAGACCAGTTCAAATTAATGTGCAGGTCTATGCAATGATGGAAGCGCATATATTGCAGCACATTGCGATCATGGCAGCGGAGCAAGTGGAACAGCAAATGCAGCCACAAGCACAACAATTACAACAACAGATCCAACAAATGCAACAACAGGCACAACAGAATCCAGCCATGCAACAACAAGTGGCTCAACAAACACAGCAAATGCAACAACAATTCAGTATACAAAAAGAGGCGCAGATTGCTGTCGTTGAAGCACAGTTGATTAAGGAAATGGCGCAGGAAGAAACTCAAAGAAGCGGAATGGAAGACCAAGATCCATTGGTTAAATTGAAACAACAAGAAATTGACCTTAAGGCAGCGGAATTACAGCAAAAAGGTCAGCATGATGAAACCAAGATGCTTATGGAAACAGCCGTTGATGCAGAAAAGCTTGACTTGGAACGAGAAAAAATGTCTAGTAATAATGAATTAGGCATGGTAAAAGAATCTTTTGGCCTTATGAAAGAAGGACAAAAAGACGCAACTACTGAAATTAAGGAGGATGTGGCGTCTCTAAGGGATGCTGCAAAGAACCGAAGCAACGAGCGAATTGCTGGAATGAGGGAGAGAGCTGCGGCTAGAAAAGCAAATGGTAAATCAAAAAGTAAATAAAATAGCTGAAATAATGCACAAAGCGGAACAGCTAGTTATGAAGGAATTAAAGAAAAATCCAGGGCACGACCTGTTGGTCGCGGCCGGATTGATGGCAGTTACAAGGAATCTATACATACATGCACTTGGGCCCGAAGAGGCACAGAAAATATTTGCAGTTATGCTGGATTCGTTTATAGTTGTCGATGAAATTCAGTATGGTATGGACCATGCTGCAAAACCAACAATTCACTAGGAGGTAAATATGAAGTTACTGAAAGATGTTTGGGATCACCTGAAGGAGTGGAACGAATGGGGAATGAAAGACTGGATTAAAGCCGGCATCATCGTCATTGTTGTTCTTGTGGTTCTAAAAATTATACTTATACCGGGCGCATAAATAGGGGAATAAAAAAATGGCATGGGATGACATAACACCAGGCGGAGGATATTCTTGGACACCAAGCACTGGAACTCAGCATGGGTTTGCAAGAAGAATATCACCAGGAACAAGAAAAGCGCAAACAGTTAACAGAACTAAGATAGGTGGAACATATTCACTTCCTTGGGAAAGAAAATTCACTGGTGGTCGTTCACGTATAGATGAGGCTAATTGGGCTGCAGCTCATCCTCCTACATTAGGCCCTCAAGAAGCAGGAAGGATTAGGAACATTAATCAAGCGGCAGGAATTACCGCAACTGATCCTGGAAAAGAATTTATAATGCGAACAGGTGCTGCGGACGAAGATGAAATAGATAGAAAAAGAAAATATGATCACTCCGTGCTTTCGCATATGAGGCTTCCAAGTATGGAGATACTTGGTAAAGTTGGAGATTTGGCTCAGGGCGCTTTGCGTGGCTCCCGTTTGCACAGTGACTATAAAGACAGGGCGGTCGCAGCTGGTGGAACCAAGGCTGAAGGATCCAAAGCCTGGGAAGCTGACAAAAGAATGATGATGACTGGTTATGGTAAAACAGGTAATCCTATGACAGGAGAGGGTGAGCCAGGATATAAAGGATCAGAACAAGCTTTTTACGATAAATACATGAATCTTGCCGATATGGCGCAGGATAGAGAAAGAAAACAATATTACTTGGATCAAGCTGAAACGGCGTGGAGAAACAAGCAGACTTCAGATCGACTTGCTGCGGCAACGGGATTTGAGGATTACATGCCTGAGAAATATACAAGTTATGATTATCCAGGCCGTGAAAGAATGGATGAGGTTATAGGTAATTTTGGACCGAATGTAACTGATCCTTCAGGTAATGTTTGGAATCCACTTCCAGGAAGTGGTCGTAGTTTGGCTGAAGGAAGAGACGCGATAGCGTCTCAAATGAATATTCCTGACAGCGAATTCGCTCTAGGATATGGGGGTAATTTATATGATCGTGAACGACAAATAAAAGATCTTGAAAATCAAACTTTTCCAAGTGGAGATGATACGATCTACGATGATGATTTTATACTTGACCCAAGCACTCTCTATGCTCAGCATCCAGATGAACCATCAGGATGGTTTGACGCACCACAAAATAAAATGAGTAAAGGAAGAGGGGACGATATTATATTTCGTGATGAAATAGAAGGAGAATTTGTAGGCCCAAGGGGTTATAAAGCTAAACTTGGATTGATGAACGATAGACCTTATGGTGCTGATGAATACCTAGGAGGAATGTATCCTGATGAAGATGAGATCATACCTAATATTGCAGATTTAGATTACTTCAATCAGTTTAGATAAAGGATGGCGTAATGGCCAAAAATGTAACAGCTCCTAGAAGATGGCGGTCATCACCTGACTCGCCATCAACGCAACTTGCGTACGTAACGCAGCCAGAAATAGATTTATTAGTTGACGCCAACATTCACGGCTCCATGAAGGGAAAGCCTAATCGCGGTCCTAATGGAATAATGAGTCTGGACGGGGATTACGCAATGAATTGGAATAGACCGTCACCATCTAAACCATCTAGACCTCCGGGTCAACCAAGCACTGGACCTCATATAGGATATGGTGGAGGTCAACCACAACCTTCGGGTGGGGGTGGAGGACAACAAGGAGGACCAGGACACCCTGGCGGATATAATCCTAATTTAAATATAGCTGCAAAGACAGGTGTAATTGATAAAAACGTATTCACACCTGGAAGTAGTGATGATCCCTATGGTGAAAAAGGGGATTACATGGATTGGGATGCTATTAATCAACAAACAGGATTGACTGTCGGTCAGACGCAGGCTGGAACACAGCTTCAAGGAGAAAGATTAGCAAAAGAAAGACAATCTAGAGTAAAAGCAGCCAGTGACATTTCATCTGCTATAGGTACTTCTGGAACTTCACAGCAAGAACTTGAGTACATGTTGTCCCATAATACTATATCTCCTAAATTAGCTGTTCAATTAGGATATGCGAAACCGGTGATGAAAATGACTCCAGCTGGATTAAAACCAACAGGTAGCTATATCGATACAAAAACTGGAAAGCCATATGTTCCAAGGGATTATAATATATCATCAGACATACTGACGACCGCTGGAGGCGAAGCTGTTGAAGACTGGAGAAAAGGTGTTCTTGGCGACATACAGACCGCGCAGGACGAAGGGGTCTACGGCGGCGTGGCCGGAATAGAGGCTGAAACAAATAGGCAGAAAAAGATAGCAATAGATGCGGTTTATGACTTAAAAGAGAAAGGACTAAATCCTGACGAGATAAAATTGGAATTACAAAATCACCCTGACTTTAAAGGATTATTAAAAATGTTTGGTGATGTGGACACAGCATTATTGAATACTGTTGGTCTTTCTGGAATGAAGGGACTTAAGTTTTGGGATGAAAAAAAGCTTGCTGAATTTCAAGCTAATCCAACACAGACATGGGGTGATGTGGGATATGACCCAACTGGAGTTCATACATGGAGTGACATAGAATCAGATCCAGTATTATATGAAAAATATCTTAGTGCGGGAACAAACTGGGAAGACCCTTTATCCGGAATTTTTAATACACAAGGAGAAGCACTTCAAGGTGGACAAAGACAAGGATATGATTATAGACCAAGAAGCCAGCGTGATCGCAACTTGGCTCTCTTGCGATTTCTTCGAGGTGGATCACCCGCTAGGAAATTGGAAAAATCAGGATTTATAGAATCAATGGTGGATCCTTATGCAGAAGAAACAAGAATAGCTGGGGAAGAGGGAATATTTTCAGGAATATCAAGTTCAGGAATATCAGGTGAATCAATGAAAAGATTACTTAAAAGTTGGGGTTCAGGATACACAAATCCACGGCATGCAAATGTCGCCGCAAGAGGTGGAATAATGTCCGCATGGAACAATATGAGGAGATAATATGTTACAATTACTTTTAAAACCATTATTGAGTGTTGCCGGAAGCGCGGTTTCTGGATTTATAGAAACCAAAAAAGCGAAGGCACATGCCAAACTTACAGAAATAAAAGCTGTCTCTGCTTTGAAAGAGCAGCAGATTGCCGGAAAGGTATCGTGGGAGGCATCGGCCGTTGACCAGATGAAAGGATCCTGGAAAGATGAGCTAATTTTAATTTGCCTACTTGCGCCAGCCGTAGCAGTCTTCATCCCTGGAATGACACCACACATAGAAGCGGGCTTTGTTGCACTGCAACAACTCCCGGATTATTATAAGCATCTTTTATATATCGCCTGCTCAGCAAGTTTTGGCATCAAGGGCGTAGGAAATGCTGTTAAATTTTTTAACAAGAAAAAGTGAAAATAAAACCAGAGCAAATTGATAAATGGAGAATATTTCCCCGTTTTTTAATTACCTTATACGGAGTTGCCTTTTGGCGTACAACGGAATGGTTTATGTCTCTTCCAGAACCAACTAATGCACAATCCGCATTTGTGTCGGTTGTGGTGGGTGCTGGAGCTGCCTGGTTCGGACTCTATGTTGGAGGAAGCAAACAGGCGAGTGTAAGGATAGATAACAGGGAATCTTAATGCCGTTTAAATCAAAAGCACAGGAAAAATTCATGTGGGCCAAGCATCCAGAAATCGCAAAAAGGTGGACAAAGGAGCACGGTTCGTATAAAAGAGGTGGAAGAGTTAAAAAATCCAAAGGAGGAAAAGTATATGCCAAAAGTGGGAAGTAGAAGTTTTCCATACACACCTGAAGGACAGAGGCAAGCTACAGCATATGCCCGTTCTACTGGACAACCATTGTCCATGTCGTATAAAGGTGGAGGAAAAGTAAAGAAAGCCAAAGGCGGAAAAGTGAAGAAAGCCAAAGGCGGAAAAGTAAAAAAATAGGAGAAAATTATGGCTGGAAAAAGAGTAAAGAAACAACTTGGCGGAGTTATGTCACCAGGAGTAGGTGCCGCTGGCGTACAAAGACCTTTGGGAGGAGGAGTTCTTCCCGGTGCACGTATGGTTAAGAAAGGCGGAAAGGTAAGTAAAGCAAAAGGCGGAAGAGTGAAAGCGATGGCCGGTGGCATGAAAGCTAAAAAGAAAAAATAATGAATAAAAAAGTTAAAGGTGGAGCAATAGCAAACATAATAGGAAGATTTCCTTTGATTGGAACGCCAGGAACGCTCCCTAAAACATCAGATTTTCTTAAGAGAAGGAGAAAAATTGCTGGTTTAACGGGTGCGATTAAAGCCAAAAAAGGTGGACTAATTAAAAAATAGTTGATTTTTTCTTATTTGTAGTGTATGCTTCCATTAATGGAAGATACTACCGCTATTTATCTAATCCTGAAAAGGGTTAGGGAGCGCAAAGAACAACTGAAAAACATTATCGCCGCTGGAATTCACAGCTTTGACGAGTACAACAAGACCGTTGGTGAATACAAAGGCTATAATATAATGGAACAGGAGATACAGGACCTGCAGAAAGATGATAACAGAGATCCCAAAACGTAGATTCGCCCTAGAGGAAAAAGACTTATCCATAGAGGCGGACGAAAATAACAAAATCGCTGAAGAAAAGGAAAACCGGTTTGTTGTAAAAATACAGCAAGAGGCCCTTAATGAAATTAAGCATCTGCCAACAGATAAAATTTTAGATAGATTACCGGATCCCACAGGATGGAGAATACTCGTTCTGCCATACAAGGGACAAGGAAAGACAAAGGGTGGAATAATATTGTCTGATGAGACAATCGAGGAGCGGGGCTATACAACAGTTACAGCATTAGTCTTGAAAGTTGGACCAGATGCATACAGAGACAAAGAGAGATTTCCGAACGGACCATGGTGCAAGAAAAATGACTGGATTATATTCGGTCGGTACGCCGGATCCCGTTTTGGAATAGAGGGTGGTGAAGTGAGAATACTTAATGATGACGAGATAATCGCCGTGGTAAAAGACCCGGAGGATATCTTGCAGTATAAATAACAGGAGTAAATTATGCCTGCAGAAACAAGGATACAAACACAGGCCGAGGTGGAAGAAAAAATGGTTGACATCCCTTCCGAGGGGCAGTCAGTCGATGTTGAGATAAAGGAGTCTCCTACAGTTGTTAATTCGGAGACGGATGAAACAATAAACGTGGGGGAAACGGGAGTTGCTCCAGCGGCTTCAGAGACGGAAATGGAAGACTACGGGAGAAAAGTCCAGTCCCGTATAGACAAGTTAACAAAGAGATTAAGAGAATCTGAAAGACGCGAAGCGGCGGCCATTGACTTTGCACAAGGAGTGCAGGGTGAATCTGCGCAATTAAGACAAAGGGCTGGAAATCTTGACCGTGGTTATATCGCTGAATATGAACAGCGCGTAAAAGCGGAAACGGAGGATACGAAAGCAAAGCTTAAGGTGGCCATGGATGCTGGGGATGCTGATGCAGTTATTGCATCACAGCAGGATTTAGCACGGTTGGCTGTTGAAGCGGAAAGGGCTAAAGCCACTATTGCCCAACGACAAAGAATGGCAAAAGCGGCGCAAAGTCCGGCAGCACAGCAGTATCAGCAAGCACAATATCAACAACCAGAACCAGCCCCTCCGTCACCGGATCCAAAGGCTGAGGATTGGGCTGAAAAGAATGAATGGTTTGGAAAGGATGAACCCATGACCTTGACAGCATTCTCAATTCATCGTAATCTGATAGAAAAAGGTGTTGACCCATCTTCAGATTCATACTATAATGAATTAAATAAACAATTGAAGGATAATTTTCCTCATAAGTTTAATCAAAGTTCAACGCCGACTCAAACGGTTGCCTCTGCTAACAGGGGCGGACCAATCAGGCGCAAAGGCACTGTGCGACTCACACCATCACAGGTAGCCATTTCAAAAAAACTAGGTGTGCCACTAAGCGAATATGCGAAGTACGTGAAGGAGTAGGCATATGGAAAAAACAATGAAAACACAAAAACTACCATCACGCGAGACTGAAACCAGAGAGAAAACTTCTCGA
>VTLG01015912.1_pt1 | contig 15088 bp, 29 predicted proteins | sample 4694571 | NCBI WGS metagenome assembly VTLG01 (sample SAMN12604809, study PRJNA352737) | marine metagenome | biome: ENVO:00000447; feature: ENVO:00000209|ENVO:00000569|ENVO:01000036; material: ENVO:00002151; isolation source: viral sequences binned using virsorter ...
CCCAAATACCGATTCAGAATACTATGTTTACTTTAGTCCTGAAACAGTTAGAAAAGCTAGTGAGTTATATTTAAAACATAATAATCATCACAAAGCTACTCACGAACATTCTGAAAGAGTATCAGGAGTTCTAACAGTAGAGTCTTGGATTAAGGAAGGAGATAGCGACAAGTCAAAACTTTACGGCTTTGATTTACCTAACGGAACTTGGTTCGTGAAAATGAAAATTGAAAATGATGACTTGTGGAAAGAAATCAAAAGTGGCTCTTTGCGTGGTTTGAGTATAGAAGGTTACTTCACTGATAAAATGTCAAAGCTATCTGAAAAGACACCAACTAATGAAGAAATACTCTCAGCATTAAATGAGATAATAAAAGAAAATCAAATAACTAACTAACTATTCTATTATATTATAGAACCTAAAAAAAACACTATGGATTTAAAAGAACAAATATTAGTAGCTCTTGGTCTTAATAAAAAAGATGAAGAAGTGAAATTAGCTTGGCAGTCAAAATCTGAAGATGGTACAATCTTTGTATCTACTGCTGAAGAGCTAGAAGCTGGGGTGGACATCTCAGTATTAACAGAAGATGGAACAACTATCTTATTACCTGTCGGAACTTACAAGACTGATACTGGGGTATCATTCAGAGTAGAAACTGAAGGAATCGTGGCTGAGGTAATTGAATCAGAAACAGAAGAAGAAATTGAAGCATCTGAAGAATTATCTGAAGAAACATCTGAAACTGAATTAGCAGAAGAAGATAAAGATGAATATGATGAAGAAGCAGCAGTTTATGACTGGGAGGGTATGGAAAAGCGTATCAAAAATTTAGAGGATGCTGTTGCAGACCTTAAAAGAGATAAAGTAGGTGGTGATGACGAAGTTGAAGAAATGTCAGAAGCAACTGAAGAACCATCAACAAACCCTAAGTCAATAAAAACTACTGAAGTAGTTGAATTTTCAGCAGAAGAAGTTGCAGCAATAAAAGCTGAAAACGAAAAACTTAAAACGGAATTAGCAGAAAGTCCTGCTGATGCTCCAATTAACACAAATAAATTTAGTGCAGAAAGACCTGCATTAAGTAGAAAAGAATATAACAAGCTATCTAAGCAAGAAAAATTCTTATACAACTTAAATAAATAAATATTAACAAATAAAAATAACAAATTATGGCGTTTACTACAACATCAAACTACGCAGGAAAAGCAGCAGGATTCTATATCTCAGCAGCTTTAAAAGAGGCAACATCATTAGATTATTTAACTATGATTGAAAATATCAAGTATAAATCTAATATACAAAAAATGGCTGGATCAGCATTAGTTAAAGACGCAACTTGCGACTTTTCAGATGCAGGAACTTTAGCACTTACTGAGTCGGTTCTTACACCAAAAAACTTACAAATTAACATAGACTTATGTAAATCTACATTATTAGATTCATGGGAGGCAGCACAAATGAGAGCAGGTGCAGGTGCGCCACCTCCAGCATCTTTTGATGACTATGTAATATCTTACATGGGTGAGATTATTGCTAATGGAGTTGAAAACTCTGTATGGGAAGGAGTGGATGGTACAGCAGGTGAATTCACAGGATTCTTAGGAGCAGCAGTTGGATATTTATTGCCAGGAGTTGATGCAACTGTAATTCAGTCTTCAGCTTCAGGTGCTTATACAGCAGCTAACATTATAGCAAACTTACAAACTTTAACTGCTGACATGGCAGCTAATGTACCAGCTATATTAAGAAAAGAAGACTTACACATCTACATGAATGCTAAGACTTACGCTTTCTATGTGTCGGCAGTATCTACATTAGGATATGTTAATGCTTACAACATGAACGGTGATTATGAGCCAGTATTTGAAGGGTACAAAATCGCAGTTTGTCCTGGAATGGCTGACAATCAGTTAGTAGCAGCAGAAAAGTCTAACATGTTCTTTGGAACTGATTTACTTTCTGACCAAACAAGAATTCAATTGATGGACATGTCACAGCTTGACGGAAGTGACAATATGAGATTAGTTGCTAGATATTCAGGAGGTGTTCAAACTGGAATCGGTGCTGACATCGTAAGACAATCGTAAATAACTTAATTAATAGAAGTGAGGGCTTCGGCTCTCACTCCTTTAACCTTTAAAACATAAAATACCATGAGTTGCACAGCTTTGACGAAAGGGAGAACACTTGACTGTAATAGAATATCAGGTGGCGTGAAATACGTGTATTTTTCTGTTTATGATGATTTTGCAAGAGCAGATTGGGCATATGATAGCACTAATCCTTTAGAGATTGACACTATTAACTTTCAAACATCTACAATTTACAGATATACTATGCCATTAGGTGTAGCTTCAATAACAGATACAATTACAGGTTCTCGTGAAAATGGCACGATATTTTACACTCCAACAGTAAATATTATACTAAACCGATTAACGAAAGAAGATCAGAATGAAATAAAACTTTTAGGTCAAACTAAAGTTAGAATATTTGTTCAACTTAATCAAACACATACAGCAACAGGAAATGATGTGATTCTTTGTATGGGTATGATAAATGGAATGGAATTAAATGCAGGTACTATGGATAGCGGAGCTGCATTTGGTGACAGAAACGGTTACACTCTGACCTTTGACGGATTAGAGCCTGAGCCATTTGCATTTTTAGAAGATGTAGCAGCAGGTGGTGCACCATTTTCTAATTCAGGTATCTCAGGTCTAACAATTGATACTAACTAAAATCAATTAAAATCTTATTAGTAGTTTTCATATATTCTCAGAAGGGAGTGGCTTTGTCCACTCTTTTCTCTATTATTGGTAAAGGTGTTTGCGTTCAATCGTGTATAGGTTTTTTAATCTAGCGTTTACCATTAGATTGAGGGGGCTTCGGCTCCCTTTTTCTTTATAAGGCAAATAAAAACAGGACTTTTCTATTATATATTAGACAAGGGAATTATGATACAAGCAATAACTGAAACTGACTTAACAACTTATTTACAAACAGAAGATAATCGCATAGATACTTCAGTTAGTTCAGACAAGATAAGACATTTAGTAAAGTTTACTAATGACATGGATAAGTCTACTCAATATGCTTATTCAACTGTGCATTTAGTATATGACAGATATACAAAGTTTGTCTTTGATTATAATGCTACTCCTGATGTTTATGAGGGTAAAATAAAGTTTTTACCTGCTGGTTATTGGAAGTATGAAGTGTATGAAGTGAGTTGGACAGGAGCAGTAGCAATTAGCTCAGGGAATGCGCCTGTAACAGAAGATGATGTATTACCAGTAGCACCCACACATGGAGTGGTTCAAGGATTAGTAACTAAAGGAAAAATGTATGTAGCTGAAAAAGATGGAACACAAGAAGTTCAATACACACAAAGACAAGAACCATCAGGAACAAATTACATATATTACGGACAATAAAAATTAAAAAAAATGGCAATAGAAAACGTACAACAATTATTAACTGAACAACTAGGAAAAAATGGCGGCACAGAAGTGTTCACCACAGTAGCACAAACAAGCAAAGATTGGTATTGTGTTTATTTTCCAGTTCAAAGTGTAGTATCAGCAATAACAGTAGCAGATGCAACAGGTGAAAGTGCTTTACAGACAACACTACCTGCTGGAACTACTCTATTTATGAACGTAACCGCAATTACTCTAACGAGTGGTATAGGTATAGGGTATTCAGAAGGTATAACTACATAGAATATGTTATCATTAAAACAAGGTCTTAGTATAGAATCAAGCAGCTTACGTTCAACATGGACACCTAAAGATGAAGCAACCCTAGAAGCGTGGTATCAAAAAGCGATAGGTATTACTATTACTGGGTCAGGTGTTAGTCTATGGGCGGACAGTTCTGGTAAGGGGGTTGATATGGCACAAGCCACTGATAGTGAACGACCTACTTATGCTAATGGTGTTTTAACTTTTGATGATAATAATACACAAAGTCTACAATCATCAGGGCAAGTTTCTTTAGAAGGGGATTTTACTATTGGAGCAAGAGTAAAGGTAACAACAAGTGGTGGGGTTCTTTTGGGTGACAACACTACATCAGGAGAATTTATCAGATTTTCAACTAATACTCAATTTAGAGTAAGAATTGATAATACCACAGCAATTAATATTGATAAAAATGAAGGGAACTGGTTAGAAGATGCTTATATGGTTTTGGTTAGGTCTAGTGATGTTTTAACATTATATTGGAAGGGAGTAGCTCAAACAGATACAGAAACCTTATCAGGAACAGCAGATATAGATACAATAGGTGTTAGAAGAACTGATTTAAATCCTTATGACGGTGAAATTCAAGAAATACAAATATTCAGCAGCTCTTCTGCTGCATTAACAGATAGGGTCAATGCTTATCTAGCCACTTTATAAAATTAAATTATGAAAGACAATATTATTAACATCAATTTAGAAACAAGCACAGCACCGACTGTAAAAGAGGTAAGAGGCAAGGATTGGATTGAATACGGTACTGATGATTGGGCTAACCTCTACCCACAGTTTCTGATTGATTTATACTATTCAAGTAGTATATCAGCAGCAATTATTAATGCAACAGCAGAGATGGTTGCAGGTGAAGATTTAATAATTGAAGATGAAGATGACAGAAATTTAGATGCTAGAATAAAACTTCAGAACTTTATGAATAGAGCTAATGGTAATGAGAGCTTACATGAAGTAATTAAGAAGATAGCTTTTGACTTTAAGTTACAAGGGGCGTTTGCTCTTAATATTGTATGGTCAAAAGATAGAACTCAAATCGCTGAAATTTACCACGTAGGAGTGGAGAAAATACGTTGTGCTAGACCTGATGAATTTGGAAAAATAAGAGGGTATTATGTTAGTGCTGACTGGTCTAATACTAGACAGAACAAGCCTTACTACGTTCCTGCCTTTAATACTAATGATAGAACTTCAGCAAACCAAATAATGTATTCAGGTCTTTATAGCCCTAATATGAATAGTTATTATACACCAGATTACGTGTCTTGTAACAACTGGGCGTTAATAGATGCTAGAGTGTCAGAGTACCACTTGAATAATATCTCAAACGGATTCGCAGGGTCGTTCATGATTAGCTTTGCTAACGGAATACCAACACAAGAAGAAAGATTACAAATAGAAAGAAGCTTGACAGACAAATTCTGTTCTGAAACCAATGCAGGTAAGTTCGTACTTACATTCTCTGACGATAAAACAAGAACTCCTGAAATAACACCAATAAGCACAAGCGATTTAGATAAAAGCTATTTAGCACTCCAAGAACTATTAACTAGCAACATCCTCTCAGGTCATAGGGTGACTTCTAAGACACTTATGGGTATTGATAGTACCAATGGCTTCAGCTCTAATACAGACGAGCTTATAAACGCTGCAAACTTCTATCTTAATACCGTTGTTAAGCCATTCCAAGACCACATAGTAAAACAGCTTAGAAAAATATTCCAAGTAAACGATATGGATATGCCTGTAAACTTTGTACAGCAAAAGCCAATTACAGTTCAGTTTGATTCTAAAACTCTAAGAGAGGTTATGACGCAAGACGAAATTAGGGAAGAACTTGGATTAGAGCCATTAGGTGATGAAGCAACTATTGAGCAAGAAGTAAAATTTAGTAAAGTAGGAATGATAGATGGTGAACCTGTTTTTAGCACAATAGAAGAAGCTGAAGAACATGCTAAGACAAAAGGGTGTGAAGGGTATCATGAACACGAATTAGAGGGTGAAACAGTTTACATGGCTTGTGAAGGACATGAAGAGGCAACAGACCTTCATAAATTTATAGAAGAATTTGGAGAAGATATACCTGAAGGATGGGAATTAGTAGATGATGAAATAGTAGATGGTGAACACCAAGATTTTGATTTTGAAGCAGAATTGAATAAAGTAGCAAGTGAAAAATTTAACTTTGTAAGAACAGGGAGGGCAAATCCAAATGTAAGAAGTGAGCAAGATGGTTTAAATAAAGATGGTGATGATTTTTTTAAAGTTAGATATTTATATACTAAAAACAATGCATTAAGTCAAGAAGGAGAAACAAGAAGTTTTTGTAAATTGATGATGGCTACAAAAAAAATATACAGAAAAGAAGATATTTTAAGAATGACTAATATAGCTGTTAATCCTGGATGGGGGGCTAGAGGTGCTGCTACCTACTCTATATGGCTTTACAAAGGAGGCGGAAATTGCCATCATTATTGGAGGCGTGTAGTATATCAAGCACCTGCTAGTGATGCAGACTTTGTTGTGTACCCTGACAACATTACAACAGATAAAATTATTACAGCAACAAAAGCAAGAAGTGAAGGATTTACAATTAAAAGAAATGATGGTCTAGTGGCAAGAGCTCCTAAGACTATGGTTAATCAAGGATTTTTAGAACCAAGATAATTATGGCATACGTATTATTTATATCAGAAGAAAAATTAAAGGATTCAACAGCAATCAATTTGAATGTAGATGTAAATCTATTATTGCCATACGTAAGACAGGCACAGAAGCTGTATGTTGAAACAAAGCTAGGAACGAAACTCACACAGAAACTTAAAGATGAAATTGTAGCAGGAACTTTAGCAGGAGCTTATAAGACTTTAGTAGATGATTACATTGGCGACATGCTACCAAATTGGGCATTTTACCATGCTGTTCCATTTCTTAGATTTAAAATAGAGAATGGTAATATTTACTCTAAGACCTCTGAAACAGGAACAGCACTAAGTACAGAAGAGGCGCAACACCTGAGAGAAGAAGTAAGAAATACTGCGGAATATTACACAGAAAGAATGATTGAATATGTAACAAATAACACAAGTAGTTTCCCTGAATACTCAACAAATAGTGGTGCAGACGTTACGCCAGACCGAAATGCCTACTATAATGGGATGAACCTTGAAAGACCTAAACAGCAGGGAACAAAAATTACTTTAAGAAATTTTTTAACTCCTGATTTGACATAATGAAGAAATATTACAAGACAAAACCGAAAAACATAACTAAACTAAAGACATACCTGAAAGATGCCATTAAAACAAATAACAAAGGATGTGGGGGAAGTGCTGGGAGTAAACACAGCAATCCTAAGCATAACAACGTTCACTAATTTAGAGTTAGCGTTAAAAATTTTATTGCTAGTTGTTACAATAATTTATACACTTGACAAATGGTGGTATCATAAAAAAAATAGAAAATAATGAAAAAACTAATTTGCAATATCATATACAAACTAACTGGCAAAACTATTTGTCTTAATTGGTGCGATAAAAATAATTGTGGTTAAAAATGGATATACCTGTTAATAAAAAGCGTAAGCTCAATTCAAAAAATCCAAAGTATAACAAAAATCAAGAGAATGATATTAAAATGCGTCAGGAACTTTGTCAAGAGATTAAAGGCGTTAAAATATACAAAACCTATTACCTCTAAACCTACATCAATAAATCTTTTACTAATTAGAGATACCATGACGGATGCATCTACTATGGGAAAACTATTTCTAAATGGTGAAGAGTTTTGCGACACTTTAGAGTTAGCGTGGAAGGACAATCAAAGGAGTATATCTTGTATTCCTGCTGGTGAATATAAAGTCAGGCTACGTTTACCAAGAGAAAGCGCAACAAGAGATTATATACATTTATTAGTTCAAGATGTACCTAATAGAAGTTATATCCTTGTGCATATCGGAAACACTACCGCAGATACAAAGGGCTGTATTCTAGTTGGTCAAAGTCGTCAACAAGACTTTGTTGGTAACTCAACTTTGGCAATGGAATTGCTAATAAAAGAAATAATACATTTGGGTGGTGAAAATATTACATTAATAATTAAAAACAAATAAATAAAATGAAAAAAACAATATTAACAACGTAGCATTATTTTGTATGACTGCATCAGCACAATTCTCAATAATGAGTAACATGAAAAGTGATAGCTGGAATTTGGATAGCATCACTAGTAATCTAGCTTTAGGTTATCAAGTTAATGATGATTTAATGTTAGGGGTTCAAAAAAACGGTGAATCTTATGATTTTATTGGTAGATACAATATAGCTAACAATGTTTATCTATCTGCACAAACTTCTTCTGAGGATGCCTTAGATAACGTAACTTATGGAGTTGGTGTTTCACTAAAATTGTGGAATGATCTATATATAGAGCCAAATTATGCAATAAAAGAAGAAGAAGGCTCTTTTAATGTAGGATTATCTTATAAACTTTAATATTAACTAAAAAAATATATAACAATGAAAGACTGGTTAACAAATGTTGTCTTAGGACAAATTTTACACTCAAAGAAATTTATTTACGCAATAACTGGAATAGTAACACCTTATTTAATGAACCATTTTGGTTGGGCGCCTGAAGTTGCTGAAACGGTATGGCAAACATTCCTAGTATTAATCTTAGGACAAGGAGTTGCAGACATCAGCAAAAAATAATAGATTTAGATTAAAGCCACATGAAATTGCGGCTATTAAAAAAATGAGGGAAACCGAAGCTAGGAATGTCCTAGTTATCGGTGACCTTCATGAACCGTTTTGTAAAGATGGTTATTTAGAATTTTGTCAAGAACAATATGACACTTGGAATTGTACAGATGTTATTTTTATTGGTGACATCATAGACAATCACTACACATCATTTCACGAGATAGATATAGAAGCAGAATATACAGGAAAGCAAGAGTTAGAATATGCTATTAAAAAGATGGCAATATGGTATAAAGCATTCCCTAAAGCAACTGTTATTGTTGGTAATCACGATAGAATGATTATGCGTAAAGCACAAACATCATTAATACCTAGTAAATGGATAAAATCTTACAAAGAAGTCTTAGAAGTTCCTAGTTGGGAATTTGTAGATAGATTAGTTGTAGATGGCGTACAGTATATACATGGCGAAGCAGGTACAGCAAGAACCAAATGTCGTGCAGACATGATGAACACCGTTCAGGGTCATTTACACACTCAATGTTACATAGAACACTACGTAGGTCAAAACTTTAGAGTATTTGGTATGCAGGTGGGTTGTGGTATAGACCATGACACTTATGCTATGGCTTACGCTAAACGAGGCAAGAAGCCCTCTATTGCCTGTGGAGTAGTCTTGGGGGGTGATACACCTATAAACCTTTTAATGCCCTTATAATGGACGAAAACGCCTCTATGCGCCTATTCTTTATCTATATGCTTATTATCCTAGTGGTAATACTCCTATCCCTTTAATTATCTTATTAACATCCTAATTGTTGATAACTTTATTAATATTTGTGTTAATATAGTTGTTAATTTAAATATTTGTTGTATGTTTGTACCATTATTAATTAAAACAAAAACAAATGAAAATTACAAACAAAAAAACAGGTCACAGCTTTAACCTAAGCGGTAAGGGAGCAGCAGATTTCTTTTACGCTAAAAATGCTAAGGGTGAATTTATTAATCAAAGTGAAGATTATATTATTGGAGAAACTAAAGATGAAATAAGTAACTTTAAATATTACTTATGTTTATTTAGTCTAATGGCTCTAATGGTAGCATCAGCGTTCTTACATATACATTTAAACTACTAATTATGAAACTAGAATGCGATACCTATTATTTTTATCCTGACGGTGGTTATAAAACAACCTCAAGATGGAATGAGCATTTTCACTGCTATGAATCTGACCTTGAACAATACAGTACAGCAATTAGAATATTTGGAACAAGAAAACAAATAGACAAAGGATTAGATGATTATTGTGAAAAATCAGGGCTTAATCTTGATGAAGCATACGACTTTGAAGATAAAGATAAACTAAAAGAATATAAAAAACTATATAAAAATAAAGCACTAATAATAAATTTAAGATAATGAAAACGGAACTATTAAAAGAAAAATACATCAAATACAATTTAACCAAAGATGATGTTTTTAAGCATCAGCATTACATAATCATTACAAGGTCAGGAATAGAGAAAATACAAGCGTTAGAATCTATAAAGATTTGGTATGAGGTTGTAAATTCAGAACCTAACTTTGCAGGAGTAAAAGCAACTGCAACAAAAGATGATTTAACTATTGAAACATTTGGCTCGGCTTTAAAAGGTGAAACATACAAAGATGGGAACACGAATAGCTGGTATGTTTTAGAGATGGCAGAAAAAAGAGCATTAAGCAGGGCAGTCCTTAAATTAACTGGCTTCTATGAATTAGGCGTATTTGGTGAAGATGAAGCAGAAGAGTTCAAAAAGAAATAACATAGAAAGTGAAAGGGTTAGATAATAAATTAATAATTCAGCGATTATACTTGTGGTGTTATCAATTCCTTTTCACTTTCTTTTTTTACTAACTAAATAATAAATTATGGAAACTTATATGCCAAAAAACAGCATTAACACACCCCTAGATAAAAGCAAGGAGGTAGAAAGACTACTAAAAGAAAACGAAAGGGTACGACAAAATAATGTCGATTTAAAATTGCAAATAATAGATGCAAGAAGAACAATACAGAAAATTAGAGAATTAATTAAAAAATAAAAAAATGGAAGTAACAGGAAAACTAGTAAAAAAATTACAAGCAGAAGCAGGAACAAGTAAAGCAGGTAAATCATGGACAAGTCAAACTTGTATTGTAGAAACAGATGCAGAGTTTAATAACTTGGTAGCAATCAAATGTTTTGGGGATGATAAAATAAAACAAATGAATAGGCTAGAAGTTGGTGCAACTGTAAACATTAAATGCAATGTGTATTCAAGAGAATACAAAGGCAAATACTATCATAATATTGATGGATATTGGTTTAGCAATCAAAGTAATACCTCTGAAGTAAATGAAGAGGATTCAGAATTTATGCCATTTTAATATGACTGAAGAAGACAACTTTAAAAACATCTGTAATCTCACTACAAAGCTAATGGGATTCAAAGATGGTGCTTTATCTTTAAAGAGCAGAAAACGACCATTACAAGTGGCTAGGTCTGTTGCTGCTTATATCGCAAGAAGTGAAGAGAACATACACAGAACGGTAATTGCTAAAGTATTAAACAGGGATAGGAGTTTGATTTATCACTATGAGCATGGACATAAAACCAATTACGCTACATGCATTATTTACAGAAATACTTTTAACAAAGTATATAGAGGTTATAAGGATATAGACAGCACTAAATTAACCTTTTTAGATGATGACTTTATGAAAAGGCACTTGATCCAAAGTGGGGTTAAAGAAAATGATAAAGCGCAAGTATTCCTAGAAATTAAAAGCGGTGATGCAACTTGTATTATAAAAACTTCTTATTTTGACTTTTCTAATCAATTAGAAAATGTTAAGTTTGGCATGAAAAATTATCATTACACAATAAAGATTATATAATGCAGAAACCCAATTACTATGCAGTTATCCCTGCTGAAGTGAGATACAGTAAAAAATTAACACCTAATTCTAAACTCCTTTATGCAGAGATAACAGCATTATGTAATATGAATGGGAAGTGTATGGCATCAACAGAATATTTTTGTAGACTTTATGAAGTTAGCAGGGTTTCAATTCAAAAATGGTTAAAGACTTTAGAGGATAATGGTTATATAAAGCGTGTTAACATATATAAACAAGGTAGTAAAGAAATATTAACTAGGGTGATAACTTTGGTTAACATACCTAGTAAAGAAAAGTTTACAGATAATACTAATATAAATATAACTAATACTAATCTTACAGATAGTAATAGAAAGGCGCGTTTTAAAAAACCTACTTTAGATCAAGTGAAAAATTATTGTATATTACGCAATAATAATATAGATGCAGAAGCGTATATAGATTTTTATGAAAGCAAAAATTGGTATATTGGCAAAAACAAAATGAAAGACTGGAAGGCTGCTGTAAGAACTTGGGAACGCAGAGATAATAAAAAAACAACAATGTCAAAGCTAGATGCTCAAATAAGTGCTTGGCATGAAGCAAAAAAATTATTATGAAAACACTAAAAGAAGAAAACTTAAAAGAATTAACTGAGAAAGTCCTAGACTTAGTTGCAAAGACATCAGTTGAAATAGGGCATAAGACAGACCCTCAGACAATGGCTAGTCTTAGTAAAATATTTGCGCAAGACTTAATAAAAGAAAACCGTTTTAAAAATCTAACATTTAACCAAGTTGAAGATGCATTTCATCAAGGTGTTAGATTTGGAAAAGATGAACCATTTTTAAATATTAGAACTTTTTATAAATGGGTTTATTATCATAAAAAAGAAAGAATAGATAATGCTTATTATGAAGTAAAAACTCTAGGGAAAGACCCTAAATTAGTTCCTTTTTATCAAGAACCAATAAAACTTTTAAGATGATAGGATGGGTAATATTAACAGCCATTATAATGTGGCTAATAAGAAAAATAAGACAATGAAAACAATTACAATTAGTGAAAAAGAAGTAAAAAGCCAATCAGATGCAGTTCTTTGGCATTTAAAAACTTATGGAAGCATAACAAGTTATGAAGCTATAAAAGAGTATGGAGCTACTAGATTAGCTGATATTATTTTTAGACATAAAAAAAATGGATATGATATAGATAGCATTTCTTTAAGTAAAAAAACTAGATTTGGAAGAACTACAACAATTGCACAATATACTTATACTCCACCACCCGCTCAATTAATACAAGAGGTTTTATGGTAAAAAAAACAATAAGCAAACTAAAAAAAGAACTAGACAAATGGTTCAGTCTTTATATTAGATTGCGTTATGCAACTTCAGAAGGATTGGTGCAATGCTTTACTTGTGGTAAGGTTGGTCATTATAAAAAATTACAATGTGGTCATTTTCAAACTAGAAGACATCACTCAACAAGATGGAATGAGCAGAACTGTCAAGTCCAATGTGTAAAGTGCAATATGTTTGAGCAAGGAGAACAATGGAAGTTTGGATTAGCATTAGACCATAAATATGGTGAAGGCACATCTAGTGAATTAGAATTTTTAGCACATACAACAGTAAAAAGAATGAGGGCTGAATATGAAGAAGAAATAAGATATTACAAATCAATTGTTGAAAACTTAAAAAAAGAAAAAGGAATAGAGTAACATTTTTTATAACTTTGGCGTATGCAGGAACCAATTTATTCAAGCGACAGACATAAAGCTATAATTGACATATACATTAATATGTGTAAAGAATTTGCACAAGACATTAGCAGCAAAGCAAAATACCAAAATTATCTTGAGGTTGTAGATATTATTCTTGAATACCACAACAACTATGGGAAAGGAGTGAAAGAAAATAACTTCTATGATTGGTTAATGATTATACCGATAAACCTCTCAGTCGCTACAAGCGGTTTTTTTGCAGGGTTAGAAACTAAAAGCAATTCAGCAGTAGTGAAAGCATATAAAGTAGTCTTAGATCAAATGCTTCATGAAACTGTGGATAGGATTGATGGAATAAAACCATACAATGACTGAGATATATATAGAAATATCAAAGCTCACAGATAAGTTTAGAACAATGGCTTATGGTCTTACAACAGATGAAAACAAAATACATGAAGCGGTACAGGAGTTGATGCTCTATTTTCTTAGTATGAATCCTGATACATTAAAGGGTATTTATGATAAAGATGGAATAGATGGGGTGACAAGATATGGGGCTGTTGCTTTAAGAAGAGCATTAACAAGCACAAGAAGTAATTTTTACTATAAGTATGAAAAGTATTATACACATATTGACAGCTCTATTTATAATTGCACTAAAACTTTTGATCATAGTGATTATACAGGTGATGGTGTTAATTATAAAACTATATCAAACCTTCCTGATGAAAAAATAGACCATGTTCAATTAAATAAGTTAGAGATGATTGATGTTGAATTGGACAAGTTAAATTGGTATGACAGAGAATTATTTAAATTATATTACTATGAGGGAAACACATTAGATTCACTCGCTGCAAAGACTAGAATAAGCAGAAATAGTTTGTTTACAACAATAGATAAGGTTAGAGAAATATTAAAAAAAGAATTAAATGAAACTATATAATCCAAATACACATGATAGCTTTGTAATGCAGTTTGGCTTTGCTTATCCTAAATGGAGGATGAACAAATGAATAAGTTTTTTGTTCCAAATGAAATATATGAAGACAGGATAGCTATCTGTAAATCTTGTGTTTATTATTTTAAACCCACAGGAAACTGCAAGAGGTGTATGTGTTTCATGAAAATTAAAGCACGAATCGCACCTATGTCATGTCCACAGGGTTATTGGCAAAAAACAACAGAGGTAATAAAAGCTCCTGATGATTTACCACAACATTTAATAGATGAAATATTAGATATGTGGAAAGATTTAAAAACAGGAAAAGCAAAAAATATACAAGCTAAGAGAAGAATGATTGAAACATATAATACTATTTTTAACACCAGCTATTCACCAGGAACTAATTGCGGCTCTTGTTTATCAAGCTGTTATGATGGAATAAAAAAACTATACGAAAAATACAAACTATGAGTTATTTAACACACCTAAAAAGAAACAAGCTACACTATTCAAGCAGATGGATAGTAAAATATGATGATGATGGATTGGTTAGAGAAGTAAAGCTAATATTTAATCCTGAAGAGTATCGTGGCTTTAAAAGACCAAGAACATTAAACACACAACAAACATTAATTAAAATTTTAGAAAATGACAAAGAAAGGAGAAGATTATACTACCAATCCTGAGCCACATTATTATCAGGGCAAAAAGTATGGATATTCAGCTAGAAAAGTAGTTGAAGATTTTGAACTATCTTACAATACAGGAACAGCAGTAAGCTACCTATTAAGAGCTGGTAAAAAAGATGGCAATCCTGAAGAGCAAGATATTAGAAAAGCCATTAACCATTTACACTTTGAATTAGATAAGCTATATAAAAAAAGTGATACTAAAGCAGGAGGACTAGCAAAATGACATTATATAGTTGTGAATGCGGTAAAGAATCAAAAGAAATAGGCAGGGCTACTATTGTTTTAAGAGAGGGCAAGTGGGTATGCAAAGAAGCTAAGTGCAGTTGCGGTAAATATATGGATAGTGAAC
>VTLG01006426.1_pt1 | contig 15086 bp, 22 predicted proteins | sample 4694571 | NCBI WGS metagenome assembly VTLG01 (sample SAMN12604809, study PRJNA352737) | marine metagenome | biome: ENVO:00000447; feature: ENVO:00000209|ENVO:00000569|ENVO:01000036; material: ENVO:00002151; isolation source: viral sequences binned using virsorter ...
TTCTAGTATACCTTGTCGAGTTCCACCGAGCTGTCCTGCTCCTGTAGCATCTCTACGAGCTTGTTGAAGTAATCTTGAAGCACTTTCTTCCATTGGTCTTAAACCTGCTCTTAAAGATTCTTGTAATAGAGGATCAGAGAATCTTTGTGCTGGGCTCATTAGTTGTTCTTGTATAGAAGGAACTATAGAACCAGCTATAGTGCTTTGTGGCCCTAAAGCTGCTTGTTCTGCAAGTTGTTCTGCTTGAAAAGTTAAATCACTAGGAGTAGCATAAGTTTGTCCTGGGAAAAACTGTTGTGTTGGTAGTCCTTGTGCTTTTGCATATAAATCTAATAGATAGGGTTGTTGCCCTGCCCATGGATCTGCTTTTTGTGTTGTAGTGTTGCTTCCACTTCCTTTACTCATAATGTACCTCTAATGTATTGTTGTGAGTTCTTTAACGAGAACTGTGTATGCGTTTTCATACCCAAATTTCTCTAGTTTCTTTATAAATCCTTTGCGACAAATTGTTTCCATTGCTACGCAATTATTTTCTAATGCCCATTGTTCTAGGGTATCTAGTAGTTTTTCTACCCATAAATCTAGGTCTTGTCCACCTAGAGTAACTATTCTGCAAGTAGTCTTTCTAGGGTATTCTATAATCTCTGTAGTAAGCACTGATATAATTTCTCTATCATCATCAAACACTAACCACAGTTGCATACGAGCTTCTGATAATCTTTTGTAAATATCCATAACAGACATTTCATCTCTACTTTTACCATTGCCCATTTCTATATAAGGTTCGCAATCTTCCCAAACCTCATTAATTCTATCCGATGGTATTCCTGATATATATAAACTCACCCTAGTTTCACCCAGCTTCCTGCTGCATTTCTAAAGTAAACTCCTTCTGCACTTCCTGGATTAAAATTAGAACCATCTGCATATACTATATCTCCTTGCTTTATTCTGCTTGGAGCTACATTTTTAACCTCTATAAATGTGGTAGGGTTTTCTTCTAATGCTGCTTGTATTTTTTGAAATTCTTGTAATAAATATTGTGGTAAATCTTCAGGATTATCAGGCACTGGATTAGGTGTATATTTAGGTGCTTGTGACATTTATCGTTCTCCTATTACCTCATATTCTATATCATATCCATTTAATTCAAAAGTTGTAGCTGTTGTGTTTTGAAACTTAATAGCTATATATTTACCTGTGGCTCTAGCATCTACTTTATTTTGTGTATCAGGGTCTATAGTTTGTTGTGTCTTGTAAGTATATGTGCCATCAGGGGTCATAGAACTTCCTACAAATATTTCAGCAGACCCTGTGCTAGAAAACCTTGGGGTAATCTTTCTTACTTGTTTTACAGTATTAGTATTGCCATCAAGAGTTAATCCTTTTCTTTCCAAGATCATCGTAAAATTATCTCCTGCAAAGTCAAATCCATTATCTCCTCTATAGAGTTTAGTATCTCCTGTGCTAGACATTAATATGCTAGTTTCTGTAGGATTATAGTTTCTTTGACCCCAGTTCTCAGTAGTGCTATAAGCTACCCAACTTTGCGATTGTCCTGACCATACAACTGCTGATGAACCAGGATTTACTATACCTGTTGCTATATGTAAAATATCAGGTAAATCTCTAAAACTAAATGAATTAGTTTTATGATTCCATATTAATGCTTTATTGCAATAAGTTGAGCCTACTGTTGGGTAAGATACCCATATTTCATTCTTTTGTTTATTATGTGTTACAAATATGTTTGCATAATTAGTACCATCTATTTCTTCAAATAATGTTCTTTTAATAACATTAGAAGCTACTGATTCTTTAGATACTCCGTTGTGGACTATTAAATCGCCATTAGTTACCACAAAATGTCTACCATTAAATTCTGCTACACAGTTTCTTGATAAAACACCTGAGTCATCAAATAGTTTCTTAATATCAAATACTAGATTACCACCTGTAAAAGTCATAATGTATGTAGTGTTTTCTTTATATATTATAAAAGATTGTTTAAGTGGAAATCCATCTACAATAAATTCACCTGCATCGCCTACTGTTGCTGAACCTGCATCGTTTGTACTAGCTGCTGTCCAAGAACTAGGTAGTGTAAGGTTTTCTGCTGCATCTCCCCATCTAACCTTATTAGGTAGATTAGTAGAAGATTCAGTCATGTTTAAAGCTATTAAATAATTACCAAAAGGTCTTATTACTTTACAAGTTGTGCTTGCTGGCCAATTAGTTAAATCTGTAAATGCACTAGCACCTGTAGTAGCTAAACATTGTGGATCATCTACTCCATTGTTTAAAATAGCTAATCCGTTAAATATCCCACCTGTCCAATTACCTGAAGAGGTTAAGTTGGTAGAATAATCTCCACCTGATGCTCTTGTAAAATCTTCATGGCTAGAACCATTGTATCTGTATATTTTAGCTGAACCAGCATAAAACCAATAACTGTTAGCACCTGTAGTCCAGTTTAAAGCAAAATAAGGAGCTACTGTCGGTGTTCCAAAGACTTGATCTTGTCCTAATACTTTTTTAGCTGCATTATCTTCAAATCTTGCATTTTGTGTATGTGAAAAAAACTCATTAGGCAATACTGTGTTATTCGTATCTTTAATCATTCCTTTCGGATTTAATATTTGAAGGGTTGCCATTACGCAGTTCTTCTCCACATATATGCAACGATGTATGGTTGCAAGTTATTGTGTGCACCACCACCACCTGTAGCACCTGTTGTCATTGTTCTGCTTGGGTTAGTGTTATCACCTGCTGCTGGTAAATCTTGGTTTTCATCTTCACCATTTCCCATAAGGGTTGCTGTGTGAGTATGCGATGGTAGTTCAGCAGTAGATAATGTATGCGTTTTAGCACCACCAGTTTCTTGTGCTGTATCAAAATCGCTGTCTGATGCATTTAAACCTACTATAACTCTACCTGCACCAAATGCTGCCCAAGTTCCAAAACCTAATAAAGTTGCAGGATTAGTTGATGAAGCTGCATTAATATAAATAGAACCTACAGGATATACAGCTTGTAAAGTTGCTGCTGTGTTAGAGCCTATAGTTATAGTTCCTGTGCAAGTTAAATTTCTTACACCTGTAATATCTATATTAGCATCTGCAGTTACTGCTTTTGATGCTTGTGCTGTACCCAATGTTGTAACATCTACATAGTTTAATTCTGTTGTATTAGCTGTAACACCATCTAATAAATTTAATTCTGTGTGCGTAGAAGAAACTGCTCCACTAACACTAGGAAAGGTTGCTTTTACTGTTGATTTTATCAATCTTATATGGTCATCACCTTCATTAACTGGATCACCAGCTACTGGGTTTGAGCTATTTAAGTCCGATATATATGTTCCTGTTTCTAATCCCATTTAATTTTCTCCTAACTCTTAGGGTTATTATCTTTAACTGATTTAATATGCGTATACCATGAGCCTGTTTTAGCACTATCTCCTAGTTTTCCAGCATCTATATCTTTAAATAACATATCTAGCTGATTTACTATTGAGTCATAAAAATTACTTCCAGTATCGCCTGTCCTTCCTAAAATATAAGCATTATCTATATACCATTGTTTAGTTGCTTGTATATCAGATAAAGTTTTAGCATCTTCTTCTCTAGTTGTAATTGTTCCTTTGTTATCTACTATTGCTACCATTACGACCTCTTAACTCCATAAATTGTCATGTTAATTTTTGATGCACCATCGCCACCTGCAAATATTAATTGAAATCCGTTACAAGTATTTGCTGCTGTATCATTAATATATCCATGTCCTTGTGCTATTCTTGAACTACCATTTGAGCCTTCGCCACCAACTTGATAAACAAATGATGGACTTACAGCTCCTTTAGAATCATCTGAATCAGAATCCCATCTGCCACCAGCACCATTATTAAAATACATAAAACCATTTGTTGGGTCTAACAAACCACCTTTCATTTGTTGAACAATAGTAAATTTATCTTCTGCTGTTGTAGTAATTCTTTTTTCTGAATTGCTGTTTGTTAAACCTAATGTAGTCTGTCTGTAATTAGATGCTGTAATTGCCGAGCCATCATCTAAAAATCTCATTTGTATATCACCATCGGCTTGTTGTGTTATTGCGTGAATTATTACATAGTAGTTATCGTATGTAGAATCAAATCCTGTAAATGAATACGATGTAGTATTAGCTGATGCATTATATTCATTGACTGCACTTATTACTGCAAGACCACCACCACCACCTGCTGCTGCCCATTTAACACCAGTTGCTTCTGATGAATCTGCTGTTAAAATTGTATCATTTGCACCCACTGTAAGTAGTGAGGGATTTCCAGATCCATCACCTATTAAAATCTTTCCTTTAGTTGACATATCAACTGAAGCTATTGCAGAAGTTCCATTACCAATTAAAACACCATTAGCTGTTAAGCTAGTTGCTCCAGTACCACCACTACTAACAGCTAGTGTTGATGATAGTCCTGCTGCTGTACCACTTGTATTCTGTGAACCTGCTGCATTTACACCTGGTAAATCTATATTACCTGTACCATCAAAAGATACACCACCAATATTTCTTGCAGTTGCTAATGCTGTTGCTGTTGCTGCGTTTCCTGTGGTCGAGCCTGATGTACCTGAAGTGTTACCTGTAACATTTCCTGTAATATCTCCAGCAAATCCTGTGGCAGTTAGAACTCCACTGCTTGAATTAAATGCTAAATTAGAACCTGACTTGGGTGCTAAATCTCCTGTAGCAGCAGTTACAAATAAAGGAAAACAGGTTGTATCACTGCTTTCATCTGCAACTGTAACATTTGTAGATGTGGTAGCTGTAGCACTATTTCCAGTACAGCTTCCTGCACTTCCACTAGCATTTCCTGTTACGTTTCCTGTTATATCACCTGCAAAGCCAGTAGCTGTTAAGACTCCTGAACTAGAATTAAAAGCAAGATTGCTTCCTGATTTAGGTGGAAGGTCGCCTGTTGCTGCTGGAACAAATAATGGAAAGCAAGTAGTATCTGAAGATTCATCTGCAACTGTTACGTTTGTAGAAGTTGTTGCTGTAGCTGAGTTACCAGTACAAGAACCTGAACTACCTGATGCGTTTCCAGTTACATTACCTGTAAGTGGTCCACTAAAACCTGTAGCTGTTAACAATCCACTTGATGAATTAAATGCTAAATTACTTCCAGTTTTAGGCCCTAAATCTCCAGTTGCTGCTGTTACGAATAAAGGAAAACAAGTAGTGTCTGATGACTCATCTGCTACTGTAATATCCGTAGGAGTTGTTGCTGGTACTGCTGCCCATTTTATACCTGTTCCTTCGCTGCTATCAGCAGTTAGTACATGATTATTAGAACCTACTGCCAAAGCTGATGGGTTGCCTGAACCATCTCCTATTAATAGTTTTCCTTTAGTCGATAAATCTACAGCAGTTACTGCTGAAGTGCCATTACCTATTAACACACCATTAGCTGTTAAAGATGATGCTCCTGTTCCACCATGAGCTACTCCTATGTCTGTAGCTTCCCAAGTTCCTGATGATATAGTTCCTGTTGTAACGATTGAGCTAGAACCAGCTACTGGAGAAAAATAAGTTTTCATGGTATCCATTCCAACTTTCTTTAAAGTTCCAGCATCTGAATATAGTAATTCATCTGCATCTGCTAAACCTGATGAAATTTCAGTTTGTCCTGAAATAACATTATCATTTAACATACTGCCTTCTACAGCATCTGCTTGTATGGTTGCAGCACCATTGGTTGCTATAGCTATATCGCCTGATATAACTACAGGGTTAAAATTCGTTCCATCGGCTATTAATGCAGCTCCACTTGTATTTGTTCCCATAAACAGATCATCGCCTGTTATGGTTAAATCTCCCCCAATGGTTGCATTGCCTGTTGTTGTTAAAGTGCTTGAAGATGTAATACTTGCTGCTGTAACTGCTGGTAAATTAGCTGCCACATTAGCTAAAGTAACTCCAAAGTTAGAGCCACTATATGCTATTGCAAATATAGAAGCACTGTTAGGGCTTGTTGTCGTTGTTAATTCTGATAATTTTTTAGTTGCCATTTATTGTATAGTCCAGGTTGTTGTAGCTACTGCTGGTACATCTTGCCAATCATCAGGTGCTATTACTATAGCTCCTTCTTGTTGTAACAAACCACCATCTTCAGTTGCAAGTACATATATGTTATCTTCTGTTTCAAAATATCCTTGAGAAGTATTTTGAATAATGCTCCATGTTGTAGAATCTGTAGAAACTATAGCCCATGTAGTCATTAATATAACCCATAATCAATTCTTGTTACAGGTGCTGTGCCTGAATGTCTATCTCTTTCGTTAGATTCTATTATATCTTGTTTTGCTCTATCGTAATAAGATTGCCACACTGGTATTCTTTTATCGTTTTGCAAATAAGGTTCTGCTTCAACTAATGCTCCATATAAATAAACATCAGGGTGATGTGTTAGCATATCGTTAGTTGTATTTGAATCTGACAAAGCTGCAAATGTTTTATAATAACTTATTTCTATTTCATAAACACCATCAGGCAAAGGTCTTAGCTGTATAGTGTTGCCTTTAATTGAATAGGCTTTAGGTTTACCTGTACTGCTCCCAGCTTGTAATCTATCCATTATTTCAGGAGTTAAATATACTAGTGCTGTTTTAGGATCAGAGTTTAATTTAATATTACGCATAGCCACATAATCATCAGGTAAAGTGTAATACTCTGTGCCTGATATTGTGTTAGCTGTAACCCTAGTTTCCATTCTTCTAATTTTAAAATCTCTTTTATGCCTTGTTTCAGCTAAAGTAATGAAATCAGGAATAACATCTGTTAAATCACTTCTATCTAGCCAATTAGCTACTGCTGTTTTTAATTCTGAATATGTTGATATTGCCATTAAATTATCCTAGATGTTGTTTTTAAATATCTGTAGTCAGGACTATTTAACAATTTCCTAACTGCTTCTTTGTGGTCTTTGTTGTATAAATCCACACCAAATTTGTTTTTCCACTCATAGTAGATGCCAACAGGAATCCTAGCAGATAAACGAAATTCATCTTTTATACTGTGATCTTCCTGTTGTAATCTTTTGTTTTGGTCTAGTAACTTGGTCAAATCTTCCGATTTATGTTGAATAGCTCCTGTTCCATCAGCAGAATGAAAATGAAAAGTTTGTCCATCTCCTAATTTTCTACTCATTATTCACTAAGCTCCGATACCCAAACATTGCCAGTTCCACTAGCTAATATAGCTGCCATTTTCATGCCACCATCTATCTTAAATATTTGTGGCTCATTAGCACATAATCTAATAGATGTAGTAACACTTGCTGTTGGGTTTGCTCCAAACTCAATAAATACAGAAGCTGTGTCAGAGGTAACTCTTACATACTCAGTACCAGCATTAGTTGCTGATGTTTGAGCACTTCCTGTACTTACAGTTCTTATATGATTTGCAGTTACTCTGTAACCACCTAGCCAATTTGCCATTTTTATCTCCTAATTACGAATGTTACATATAAGACTTTAGCACCTGAAGATGCTCCATCTGTAATCATTTCAATAGTTCCACCTTCTTCAACTCTATTAGCTGCTGTAGGTTCTGCTGAATCTACAGTTCCTGCTGCTGATCCTGAGTTTGCAACTGTTATAGCACCACCAGTTACAGCAGTACCACCAATTTCAAATGTAATAGCAGCATCTGCTGAAGTTATTGCACCTTGTAGAGCAGTAATAATTTTAATAATTCTGCCACCATCAGGTACAGCTACAAATGTGCTTGATGCTGTTGATATGTCAGCTATTTTAGCTGATATAAAATAATCATTTAATGTTCTCATTAAATTTCTCCATATTAATAACCCTCGTTCCGAAGCGATACTGTTCTTCAAGGCCATTATTAATGTATCTTGGTTACCCTCTATGTGTGTAAACTCGACTGATTACGTTAGTGCTATAGAGGGTAAAGGTGGGTGGGGAAAACATTGGAGTGCAAAACCCCACCCTTTACTAACTATGAGGAAAGTAAAATTTTATTATGATGTTGTGCAGTCAGCAATTTTAGCTGAAGCAGCTTCGTTTTTAGAAACGAGAGTATACTCAACCAATAATTGTTTAACTTCACTATCACCAGTTTTTGCCAAGTCTTGAACTTGGAAAGGTCTTAACATAGCAGTAGACCACATTTCTGTATCTACGATATGTGTAGTTCTTCCTGAACTTCTTAATATCCTATCAGCTACTACTCTAACTTCACCGAAGTCAGAAACATAAACATCAATAGTAGCGACTAAACTTCTATCTTCTGCCATGTCCATACGAGTAGAGTTACCAGTGAAACCTGATACTTTTTGTTTGTTGAATGAACCAACTAACATTAAGTCAGGATTACCACCTTGATCGTAACATGCTTTAAGACTTGTTTTAACTAATGATTCAGTTAGCACTCTTTGAGTACCATCTGTAACTGCACCAGTTGTTCCATGAGTTGAACCACCAGAGCCATGTGCATCGTTAGTGTTACACCATGCTTCGTAACCTCTAAGTCTACGACCTGTGCCTGATGAACCAACAGTTGCAACATTAACACCTGTTAAGTCGAACTCCATATCACGTTTTAGTTCTTTACCAGCTTTAGCTATTTGATAAGCCATCTCTGATGTCATACCAGCTTTAGCAATAACTTCTTGAGTACCAGTAACTACAACAGGTTTTGTTGAAATCTGAGTATAGTTAAGTAGTTTAGAAGTAGCACTTAATGCTCTGCTTGGAAGGTTATCACCCTCCATTACTACGTTAGTAGCTGCTGCTGCTAGTGAGTCTGTTTGCCATTCATGTAATGTTGAAGCTGCTGATCCAGTTCCAATACTAGACATAAATGGAGTGTCTGTTGGTGAGATGTTATAAATAACATTCGCCAAATCTTCCCTTCTATCGCTAGAATCGAAGGTTTCATACGCATCTGTATAAATTGCCATTTTTGATTACCTATTTTAAAAAAGTTTTGTATTAGACTATTTAGTCATAAGGCTTTCAATTAGCTTAGAAGCATCATTGACGTGCCCAGACCTTTTAAGTCTTGCTCTTTGTGCTTTAAGTTTATCACTAGATATTTCACCTTTAGTTGGTGGAGAACCAGGTTTTTGAACTTTAGGTACAACTTTAGTTTTCTTATTAGAAATCTTAGCTGCTAAAAGATTTTCATACAACATGGCTTTATGTAGAACATCTACAGACCTTGCATCAATTAAGCTATTGACCTCCTGTTCGGTAAATCCTTTTTTAACTGCAAAACTTTTTATATTTTGTTTAAGTTTTGGGCCTTTGTCAGGATCAACCCATTCAGGTAGTCTTTGTGCCATAATTTCTTGCTGTCTGCCAAGTTCTTCTTGCCATTTAGCTTCATGCTCTTGTTGTGATTTAAGTTGAAGATTCTTTTGTTCTTCTTCAACCATTCTTTTATTATCCTGAAGTTCCCTATATTGATCTCTTTTCAACATATATTCGGTTGGATCTTCTTCCTTGAGTTTAGTCCAATCAGTAGATGAAAATTCTTTAATTTTTGCATCTGCTTGAGTGTTAAATTGTTCAAGTTGTGATAAATAATGCTGTCTTTCTTGTTGAGTCGCAGCTAATTCTTCATCAGCTTTTTTCCGTTGCTCTGCCAATACTTGACTTTTTCGTGTGTAATCAGCTTGTCTACTGTAACCAGCTTGAAGTTCATCGAGAGTAACCTCAACATCTTTACCATCTACTTTGATGGTGTATGTACTAGGTGTCTGACTTTCTTCTACTTGGTCTTGGTCTACTAAATCTTCAGCAGATAACCCATCAGGATTTTCTGCTTCTGTTTCAACTGATTCGGACTCCATGTCCTGTGCAGAAACTTCTTCTTGTGTTTCTGTTTCTTCTTGGTTTTCTTCGCTTTGCTCCGTAGGAGTGCTCATCATACCTTGAAGTGCTTTTTGTGCCGATGCAACATCTGTTACAGGCACACCACCATGAGTGGATTCTTTCTTAGGGATATCATCTTTTGCCATGATTATTTACCTCCCTTTCTTTCTTCTTCAAGAATCTTTCCATTTTCCATAGTATTTACAAGAACATTTTGAGCTGTTAATACACCTCTTAGAGAATGATATAATGCTTCTCTTTCGTTTGTGTCAGCTATTTCTGTTCTTATCCATTTCTGAAATATATCGTTTTGGATAACTTCATACGATTTTATTAATAAAGGATCTTCAAGTAATGCTTTTGCATTTTGTCCTTCCCTTATCTCCTTCTCTTTATCTACCATTTTCTGCTCCTATTTGGTTGATTCTATCCACTAAATTAGTGGGTATAGTTTTTCTCCCAGCGAGATACCCTCGAATATCATTCGGACTGATTGATGTTTTCAAGTGTAACTCATTTACTGAAATGCGATATTTCAACATTAGTTGTTGTAATTCTGTATTAGTAAGTTTTGATTTTTCTGTTAATTTAACCAATTATTTTTTCTTCTTTTTATTTTTAGGAAAACCAGCTTTCATATTTGCGTATGCTTTAGCTGATATTGTAGAGTTTTTTTTACTTCTACTTGTTCCTGCTTTTTTTCTTTTGTTAATGTTTCTATATAAACTCATTTTCCTACCTTCTTCATTGCTAGTTTATGTGCTTGTGTAAAAGTTTTGCCCTTGTTCATGTGCTTTCTCATTTCTGTCATGTGTTTTGCAGTATGATGTTTTTTATGTCTTGCAAGAGTTGCTTTTTGTAATTTAGTTAACATTTGCCTTTTTTCTTTTTATTTTTTTTTGGTTTTTTATATCCGTACATTATAGTAACCTCAATAAGTCTGTAAATTTATCTGTTGCTAGTATAAAGATAACAATAGCAGTCCAAGCTATATATTTAAACTTAAATACTTCTGTTTTTACATCTTTCATATCTTTTTCTATATGAGTTAGATGATTAGCCTTGATATCATAGATATCTTTTTTTATAAGTTCTATCTCAAGATTTAATTCGTTATTATCTTTCATTTAGTGGCAACCTCTTTCTTTTAGGATAGGTATTTAAGGCTATCGCTACTGCTTGTTTTTGTGGTTTGCCTTCTTTTTTTAAAATCTTAATTTTTTTGGAAACTAGTTTATTTCTTTCAATTTTTCCATATCCTGAATGTGTAGGGTATGACATTAGCTTGGGCCTATTCCTACTGGTCTATTTTGGACAGCTTCTAGTGCAAGTTCTTGTTCGTTTAATTCAAGTTGTGATTTTTTAATCTGTAATTCTTGTTGCTTGAGAGCAAGATTAATTGCTGCTTCTTCTTGTTTAAGTTTAAGTTCTTGTGCTTTAAGTTCAGTATCTATTTGTAACTCTTGAGCTTGTAATTGTAGTTTTTGTAATTCTACTTGAGCTTTTTGTTGTGCTACCTTTTCATCTAATGTAGGTTCAGGTGGTGGTTTAGGTGGCATCATAGCTGGGTTAGATATAAATTGATCTGCATTTTTATATCCTGATTGAGCTATAAATTCACTTACTGCATTGTATATATTTTCTGGTGTAACAATAGAACCCATGCCACCATTTTGTACCAGACCTTGTATTATCTGCATAATAGAACCCATAGTTTGAGTTTTACTTTGTTGAGAACCCGATCCTACACCTACATTTACAGTACAATTTAGTTTTTCTTTCCAACGAGATACATCTATTGGTACAAATTTTCCGTTAAGATAAGCCATTTTTTGTCTATCTTCGTATCTTTGTACGAGTGAATAGATGTTTCTAAATAAATCTTTAATACCTGTTTCTGCAAATATACGAGCAATAAGCTCAATTCTTTGCATAGCAGACTCGGTTGCTGCTGAGATTGCACCACTCGTTACATGAGATGTTAATACATCAGGATTTAATCCTTGCGACATCTTAGATACACCTGATCTTTCTTCTCTAATGCCATCTAGGTATTGTACCATTTGAAACGCATAAGGTTGTATTTGTGGTGTAGGTAAAGCTGTAACAGCTCCTGGTGCTCTCATTCTTACAATCCCACCTGGTTTAGATGAAAGTAAATCATCTAATTCTACTTGACCAGCAAGAACTGCATATCTAGCATTGTTAGTTAAATACATATTATCAAGAAGATTTCTCATAATAGTAGATTTAATGAGCTGTATATCTTGCACTGTATCAGCAATACTCATGCCATGGAACTTATGTGGTATTGGTAGTGGACAAATCGTTGAGAAAGGAATTGAGTCAATCTCCTCATTATCCAATATTATATGACCACCTTTAGTAATTTTTCTAAGTTCTGCTATGCCATCGTTATCATAGTCGATGTGCATATAACATTCTTCTAACCAAACTTTTCTTGATGGCCCTTCTCCTTCATCGCCAGGAGATGAATCATCATCGTAACTAAATCGTGCTATTCTTTCCTCATTAAATTCTGCGTTATTTTGTGTATAGCTTGGTAGTTCATCAACTAAAGACTTAGGATAGCCTTCTAAAATTAAATCAGATACCGATTTTTTTACTCGATGACACACAAAACTAGCATCTTCAACAGAAGTAGCCCTTCTTGATACTAAAAATTCTTCAGGTGGTACAGATAAAACCCTTACCTGTCCATCGGTTTTAGTTTTTTTAACCTTAACATCGTGTTCAACAATAGCTGGAGATATAAGATTTCCAAAATCATCGACTTGTTGTTTTTGTATTATAACCTCAGTATGCTCTATAACTTCCATATCATCGTTAGCAAGAATAGATTGGTATTCAATTTCAGTTAGATTGGTGTAATTTTCTTTAGATACTTCTGTTTTTTCTTCCCAGAAATGTTTTATAACTCCTGTTTTAGATATTAAAGCATCTTTAAAAGCATCATACAGCACCTTAAAGCCGTTATTTTGCTTGTTAAAGACATAATTAACGTAATCAGTAGCTTGTTGTGCCATCTCAACATCTTCAGGGCCTTGTGGCTCAAATTCTGCTACATTGTTGTGCGTGGTAAAAATACGCATAAGACTCGGCATAATATACTCAATCGTATCTCTAACATCAGTGGTTACGATCTCAGACCTACCCTCTATTTCATTACCAAACTTCTCGCCAAGATAATACTTCATGGCATCTTCTCTTTGTTCTGAAAGTTCAGTATTAAAATTACCTGAAGCAGACTCTATCTCATTGCTTAGTTTTGATGCTAATTCATCATCGGTCATCTTTTTAGCCATTTATTTTCCGTACCTTTTTTTAAATCTTTGTGCTGCTGAAGTGTCTTGTTTAATGTTATATCCTGCTTTGTTTAGAGTATCTCTTATTTGGTTATCTTTTAACACTCGTGAATCAGAACCTTGCCCGTATCGTTTTGCACTTCTTGTGTCGCTAAGTTTATTTTTCATTTTTTCTGCATATGCTTCTTGTCGTGCTTTAGTTCTGCCTTGATTGTAAGCTGCTATTTTTGAAATTTTTTGATTGCGAGTCATTCTTTTCCATTCTTTATCAGAAATATTAAAATGTTCTCTTACTGTTTGCCTATTTGTTGCCATAATATTCTCCTATACGACTGCGACATCAGGGCCTAATCTGCCTTTACTGTTCCATCGTGAACCTTTAGTTGTTGAATGTCTAAGACTCATGGCAGCATATCTTGTAGCCGACATTAAGTCATCTTTAAGTTTAACCAGTTTTCCATCTTTACGATGATACATACGATACTCCTCAAACCAGCTATAAAGGGTATTAAATACTTTAAATCTTCCAGATTCCATTCTGTCTAGCATTTCCATAAGACCTGCCTCAACCGAATTACCCCCTTTTTTCTCGCCTAATGCTGGTGGGTTTTCAAAGTGGAAAGGCAGCATATTAACATAAGCATCACGATATTGTTCAGCTAGGGTAATCCCAGAGCCTTTATCGTGTTGGTAGCCATCGTGTGGCCAGACTATAGGGATATAGTCGCTACCTTCCCGTTCATTAATATGTGATGCATGATAACTTGGAATTTGTTTACTCATGCTGTAACAGTCATAAACGTAGACAATATCCTTATCTCTATCCCAAGCTAACCAAACTACTGCTGTAGGGTGGTCATATCCAAAATCTAGACCTGCAATCCTTGCGAAATGAGGGGGTATGGTGAATGGATCACAGGCTAAGTTATCTTCATCGATAGGAAAGACTAATCCACTTCCTATCATCGGTATGCCCTTTGATCTCATATCACGTTCGTGTTGAGGTAGGGCAGCTAAAATCTGTTCTTTCATGTCCTCGGTCAAATGCTCTGCATCTTCCCACCCTGCTGTAACTAGGGCTTGTCCTGGTCTTAAATCTGAGGTGAAGTTTTGTACTACCTCAGTCATACCTGACTCAGGGGTAAAAGTCAGGTAGACTTGTCCTTTCTTGTCCAAAGTACGAGTAATACATTGTGAGTAGATATCTTGAGGTGGTTCTTCATCGAGCCATATAATATCTAAACTCTCCCCCATAAATTTTTCAGCACCCATTTCATAGGCTTTAAAGGCAACCCTAGACCACCCACCTGTTCTGTGTTTAACAAGCACCGAGGAATGTGCATTAGGCACACCTGGTTTTCTTGTTGTTTCGCCAATGAGATGTTTTGGAATACTTCCCTTTCCTCTATCTCTTGGGTTGTCTGGTTGCCCAAATAATTCTTTCTGGCATATATCTCTTGTGGTTTCATTACTAGCTCCACACACCCATGCTCTAATAGGTTTATCGTATTTCTTCCCCTTCCACCATTTAGGGTATAATCCAGTCAAATGAGCTGCCATTTCCATAGCTCCCACATAAGACTTACCCACCCTGTTTGCTGCCATCAAAAGCCTCTGAGAGGACTCTACACCAGCTTTATGAAACCTTTTTTGAAACTCGTAGGGTTGGTAGTAGTTTAACTTATTTTCCTCTTGTCGTTTATTTAACTCACCGAGGATTGCTTGAACACGATCTTTAGACATAATACTCCACCTCAAAGTATATGTTTTTTTAAAATAAAACGCAACATCTTGTGTTGTATTAGATTGAATAGGGCTATATCTAGTATATTAGTGAGTGCTAATGGTCTTATATTTCCTA
>VTLG01008224.1_pt1 | contig 15086 bp, 14 predicted proteins | sample 4694571 | NCBI WGS metagenome assembly VTLG01 (sample SAMN12604809, study PRJNA352737) | marine metagenome | biome: ENVO:00000447; feature: ENVO:00000209|ENVO:00000569|ENVO:01000036; material: ENVO:00002151; isolation source: viral sequences binned using virsorter ...
TACTGCTGAATGGACTTTAAGCACGACTACAAGGGCTGCTAGTGCATTAACAGAACAGATTACACAGAATGATACGATTACGACTACAAGCGTTATTACTAGCTTGTCTGTGTTTAGCCAGTAATAAAGCAAGAGCCGAAGGCGATACAAACGTACAGGCTCAACCAAATGCGATTGGTAATTCTAGTATTATCAATCAAAATATGAATGTTAATAATGGTATGACAGGTAAGTTGCAGTTTGGAAATTTAGTATGTAGTCAACCTACTATGGCATTTACACCTTTTTATACAGGTAATGATGCAGAAAATACTGAAAGTGAAACCTATAGTATTAATGAAGGTTGGGGATTTCAAATGAGTTTTATGATACCGCTAGGAACTAATAATGAAACGTGTTCTGAGTTAGCAGAAGTAAAGCTAAAGTTAGCCAAAGAAGAACTAAACAAGCAAGTCCATGATAAGCAATTAGTGAGAGTTTTAAAGTGTTCACAACTCCACGCTAGTGGCTATATGATTAATCCTAAATCAGAATTTGCTTATATCTGTAATGACGTAATAAATATTAGAACTTATGTAAAAGCTAATGCAGAAAAATTTAAGTAGGCATTTAACAGCCTAATCCGTTAGGATTTCGGGGTATGCCTATATTAAATATATCTTATTTTTCTTTATCTGCCATTTTCTCCTTTACATTAGCTACTTCTTTCTTTAAAACTTTAGTAAACATTTTCTTAAATATTTTCTTGATAAAAGCTAATACAGACTGCATAGCAATACCACCAGCTACAGAAACAACAGACGCAGTACCAGCAGCTATAACACTAGAAGCTATAACCTCTGGTGCTGGTATAGGCATTTCACCAAAAAATGGTAAATTAAAAGTACCTACAGTTTCAGATGAAGTATTTTCTAAGTTTTGTTGCAGGTTCGTTGGTATCTGTTCTGGGTTTATATTTAGCCCTTCCTCGCTTGCTTCCTCTTCTTTTGAAGAATCAACTCCCTGATCTTCCCCAAGCCCCGACTGAACTTGTTCCAGACTTGGGAGGAGTAGAGGATCTAAATATGGAACGTCTGCCACAGGTGGATAAAATATTGTTGTAGGTGGTATAAGAATATTATTTGTATCAGGTAAATTTATCTTTGGATAATCCACTAACTATAAGGTGAAGGTCCAAGTATATCTGTTTTCCATTGTGCTTTTAAATCATCTGTTGTTTTTGCTGAGTTTATAGTTGCATCAGCAGGTGCATCTCTTAATACTTGTTTTTTTGAAACAATAGCACTTGTATCAGAACTTGTTTCTTGTGCCTTTTGAAATTCAATATCAAGTTCTGCAAGCTTTGGAGTTCTTGCTGCTCTAATATTATTCTTATGAATTTCTCTGGCTTTCGCCATATCTACACCAAATCCCATAATTTACTCCGTGTAAGTCCAAGCATTTCTGAAACTCCTATCTGTAGGAATAACAGACTTATCTACAATATAAGATGTTTTTCCACTTGGTACATCTTTATCTTTTATTTGTTCAACAGTTAAATCACAATTATCTGCTGGTATGACAATCGCAACACCACCATCATCTGTAGTGTAAATAATACGTTTATCAGAATTAGCCATAAGATTTTTCTTTTAATTATATATTAATTTAAATTAATCGCCAAAACCAGCAACATAAATTCTAGTTGCATCAGATACACTTCCGTCAGCAGTGACTTGTATTCTAACAGAGGAAACTAATTGATTTGTAGCTATACCCCCATCAGGTCTAACTCTAAAAGCATTTTTACCATTTGAAAAAATAACGTGTCCACCTAAAACACAATAATTATTATTTGACAAATTATTGGTAAAGTTTATTGTAAAATCACCAGTACCATTATCAGCAATTGTTGAGACATTAAAACTGTCATTTATAGTTTTGTTTGTTCCAGAAGAATCACCTTCAAAAGTGACCCAAAATTTTGCACGACCTTGTGCTACCTGTTCTGGTGTTGAGTTGTTAGCACCGCTTATATCTTGTAAGTTGTTGACTTTAAGTGTTGACATAATTAGCTAGGTTTAGGATTGTCATTTTTTATTTTTGTAATTAAATCTTTCCATTTTGTAGTTCCATTAATACTATCCCAATATTGCATATCTAATTGTTCTGTTAAACTCGGATAAATTTTTACTCTATTTTTTATAACTTTATTTGTACTTTCAATTTTTGTTGCTGCAGTATCAAAAGAATTTAATTCATTAATAGTAGGTTTTGTTATACCAGTTACTGTCCACGTTTTAATTTCTACAATTTCGTCAATACTTTCTAATAATATTTTTTCAGAATAAAACAAAGAATTTATTTCATCATTAGTTTTACCTTTACTAATTAAAAAAGCTTTTATTTGATTAGATAAGTTAGCCATAATACTATATTCTAAATGCTCCAAACCATGTTCTATTAGGCTCTGTAGGTTCTGTAGAACCTTCATTATGATGGCAAAACATTTCTACATAATCACCTACAGATAAATTTATCATGTAGCCAAATAATCCAGTTTGTATAATTAAATTTGGTGTTGAACCATTTTGAAATCGTTGCTCTTCTAAATGTCTTAAAGTTTGTGCATTTCCATTTACATAAAATTTTATTTGTACTTGATCTAATATTTGAACATCATCTATACCTACACCACCGTACACAAAATAAACACCTTCTTGTCCTGTAGCAATAGTAAATCTATTATTAGCATAAGAAGTGCCTATATTTTGTTCTATTAATTGTGTGTCTAAATTAGTTACTTTAGTAAAAGTAGTGTTAGGTATATTATTAGAAGCTGATTGCCTAGCAAAAAATCCTTTTCTAGTAACGTCTGTAATAATTGTTCCATCAGCATCACTAGGCAGGGTAAGTGTTCTATCAGAAGCAGGATTTGTTGCTGGCCCTGTTATTGAAACTGAATTACCACCAGAATGTTTTAATTTAATAGAACTCATAATTTTAAAAAATAACTACACAAAGTCTTGGATCATCTGCTCTGCTAGTGCTTGTTTCATCTCTAAAAACTCCTACCCTTATACTTGTAGTAGTTGGTGTGTGTTGATAAGTAGAAGCGTGGCAATGATGTGTATTAACAGGTGCGGAATGACCTATGCTATAAGCGTATGCACCACTTCCAAAAGCGTTTGTATAAGTCACGCTATAATCTCCTACTCCATGATCTGTTATTGTACTAACATTAAAACTTGAAGTTATATTTCCGTTTGTCATATTAAAACGACAAAAAGCTTTTACTAATCTAGCTACCTCTGTACCAGAACTATCTTTAATAACAGGTATATCACCTGCTGATAAACTTTGTATATTAGCAACATTAACAGTACTCATTTAAACAACACTCCAAAATTCACCAGATCCAACAGTAACTGTTACACCTGAGTTTATCGTAATTGGACCAAAACTACCAGCATTTTTACCATTAGTTATCGTGTAGTCTGCTGTAACTGTTTGATCGTTTTCCCAAAAAATTTGATTATTTCCATTACCACTAGCACCGCCAGCAACACCCCAACTTAATGTACCTGCACCATCTGAAATTAAAGCATAACCACTAAAGGGAGCATCAGTAGTAGGTAAGGTAAAAAGTAAATTAGATGCTATTGTTGCAGGTGCTTTGAAACCTATACTATGTGAGTTGTCATCATCTGATAATTTAAATTGACCTGTAGCGTTTAAGTTACCTGTTACGTCAAGTCCACCTTCACAATCTACATTCGTTTTTAAATCAATATGACCATCTGTATTAATTAGTATTCTGTTTGCGTTGTTAGTTGTATCTCTTATTCTAAAAACACCATTAACATTTCCTATGTAGTAATCAGGATTATCGTCATTATCGTTAAATTGAATAATAGGGCTTTCTTTAGTAATTCTTATATTTGACGTAAATAAAGGATCAATCTTTGAGCCATCTATAGCAGCACTAGCGTTTACATCATCATTTACTATCTTTCCATCTTTAAATGCACTAGCTTCTGTTAATCCCATAATAAGTTGCCTTTAGTATAAGTATATATTATTTTTATATATAATCACTTTATCCAAAGTCTCCTGTAGGATTACCACTGCTAACTGCATAATAGAAATAATTACTTAAATCTTCTGTCTTTGCACTTGTTGGGCCTTGCCAGCTAAATCTCATGGCATCACCACCACCTTCTTCTTCATGTACTATTCTTATTGGGTAATATACACCTGATGTAAGTGCTATTTGTCCAGATCGTTCTACAAGACCATGACCAGTACCCATACCATTATTAACAATAGCGTTGCCTGTATTTCTACTACCTGTTTCTAAAGCATTTGCACCAATCCAAACTCCACTACCGTCATCAGAGTTAGTAAAAAAAGTATGTGTTCCTGTTTCATTAGGTAGAAAATAACCAATAGCAATAAACCCATAATTATTAGCTATGTTTGAACCATAATCAATTTCATCCCAGACATTAACACCTACGTCATATCCTGACGGTATGCCATTTGACCCAGATGGAAAACCACTTGGAGAATTATCAGTTGAAGTTAAAGGTATGCTTCCAATGTTACCTGCAGCTATAGTATTTCTAAATGACCCTGAAAAAATCTTACCTGCTAAACCACCTTCAGCAAGACTTAATACTCTAGGCCATGTTGCTGCTTTTTCATATACTGCCTGTGCGTATAAATTATAAATACCATCTGAATTTCCTATTGATTTAGTTGTAATAAAATTACCGTTCCAATATTTCATTATTAGCTTATTTCCTCATAAGAACAAACAGCTTCTAAATCACTAGCAACAGCAGCAACAGCTTGTATTTTGTCATTTTCTTCTAAATAAATTTGTGTGTCTTTAGAAATTACAACCAATGTTGCATCTGATGGTACAGTTACAGTTTTTACCAGATGAAAACTATTAGAACCTGCTTTTTGTAAAGTAACAGTAACGTCAGCAGCATTAGTTCCATCAACATTAGATATTATTAATGAATTAATTTTAAAAACTTTATTACTAGATGCTGCATTTGCAACGACATCAGTAGCAGAAGTACCAACTGCAACACCCACACTTTTACCTGTAATTGTTGTTAATGCTGCGATATTTGGTGCGGTCATAATCTTAACTAAAAACTAAAGAAAGAGCAGTTGCTTTACTTGTAATGGTAACACCATTTTCACTAACCTTCCCATTAACATCAACACCAGTTGAAGTTGTTTCTAAGCGTTTTGTAGCACTAGCATATAATTCACAATTAGCATTTTTAAATCTTGCTATATAATCAGTACCATAAGTTGATTGAATGATATCAAATTTGACACTTCCATTTCCAGATAATTGTAAATTACCAGTTCCATTTTCAACTATATTTGTTCTTACTCCGTCATGCCAGATACGAAGGTCTTGATCACTACCAATTGATGCTACAGCGTTATCATAAAATCTTAGACTATTAGAAGTACGATCCCATCTAACATCTCTACCACCTGTAGCACCATCAAAAAATACATCTTCGTTAAAAGCACTAGCACCACTAGTAGTAATACCACCTGTTACTGATATGCCAGTTGAGGTTGTCTCTAATTTTTTATTAGTCGCATAGTTAAGTTCTACTCCAGCAAGATGTTTAAATACAGCTTGGATTTCTGTTCTAGATTTAATAACAGTATCGTGATAATTGTAAGCCAATATTTCATTTTGTGTTCCACTGTGTAATAGTTGAAAGTCTTGGCTTGCACCTATTCTTAACCTTTTATTATCAGTTTCAATATATATATCTTGCGCCCTTATATCGTTTATACCAGTTATATTTGTATTATTATCTCCAATTATATTTCCATTTGCATAAATGGTTCCACTTGAATTAATTATACCTGTTACAGTGAGACCTGCTAAAGCTTTAAAACTGTTGTGGATTTTTGTATCAGCAGCCCTTACTGACATTCTTACAACATCATTATCATCTGGCGATTGTATTTGTAGGGTTCCATTATTGTTTATTATTTTGTAATCAGGATTTTGCTCATTATCAGTAAAAGTAATATTTGGGCTTGAACCAGATATAGATATTGCATTTCCTGTGGTTTCTATAGTTCCAGTTGAAGTTATTGCACCAGTAACATCTATTCCTGTTGAAGTTGTTTCTAGTTTTTTACTGCTTGCTTGTCCAGTTACACCATAATAAAGTTCAACACCGCCACTATGTTTAAATATTGCATTGACATCAGTATTGTCATTTACCATGACTCTACCAATTCTTACATCATCAGCAGTTATTCTAATTTTGTTTAAATTAGTATTACCACTATTAGCTTTAGTAGCTAGACGTATTTCTGAATTATTTTGATTAGCTAAGAGTGTTATTATATCAGCCGTTCCTGTTTGTACTCGTAAATAAGCAAGTAATTCTGTAGCAGCAGTATTATAAAAATAAATATTACCAAGATTATCATTTACTTGAAAACCATCACTTGCAATTATTTGTCCTGTTGCATTAATATTTCCTGATGTAATTACATTTTGGCTGCCAAAGTTAGGATTTATTTTTGTACCCTCTATACTTGCATCACTAGCTACCTTTGCATTATCAATCGTTCCATCACTTACAACTCCTATATCTACTGATTTACCAATAGTAATTATAAAAAAGTCTGATCCACTAGCAGGGGCAGCACTAAATATTACTGATGATCCACTAAGAGCAAAACCTTCACTTGGCTGGCTTGTACCACTATTAGGTTTTTGGATAATACCATTAATACTTACAAGTAATTGTTCTGCTAATTCTGGTGGGTGGTTAATGTTGAATCTATATGCAGAACCGTTAAATGTTGCACTACCTCCACCAGTACCATTAAAACTACTTAAAGTGTTTGTGTGAAAGTTACCAACAGAACTAGCTTCTTGATAAGCAGTACCATTAAATACTAAAAGTTTATTATCAGACTTTCTAAAAATTAAATCTCCTTCATCATTATTAGATGTTGGTGTCGTATCTACAACTCTATATCTACTTCTAAAGCTATCAAGATCAGCACTGAAATTTACTAAATCTGATTCTTTAATTAAAGATTTATGATAAGTGTAAGTATGTAATGTAGATGTTGTTTGTACTTGCAAACCAACACCACTACCTAGAGTTCTACTATACAAATCAGAAGGAAAACCTGTAATCGTAACAGTATTACCAGAACCTGCACCATTAGATATAGTTGCAACACCACTGCCATTTATAACCACTCCACCTGCATCTGATATAGAAACTACAGTACCAGCATTACCACTAGGATCAGGGTGTGTAGAAGGAAAAGATGTTTCGTTTGCTATTGCAACAAAACCACCTAACGCATTAGTAACAGTAAGAATACGATCATTAACAGCTTTTGATGTTGGTATCTTTGCATCACTGTTAGCTGTTAAAGAAGTTTCTACTTCTTTATTTGTCAGTTGGTTAAGGTTAGCCGTAGAAGCTGTAATACCATCAAGTGTGTTTAATTCAGATGCAGTAAGAGTACTGTTAACACCATCTAACGTATTCAGTTCTGTGGTACTTATTGTTGCCCCATCAAGAATTGATACTTCATTATTTGTTAAATTAGCAAGACTAGCAGCACTACCTGTTTGACAATTAGATAAAGATTTAAGATCAGTTTCAGATATTTTGGCAGCATTGACAGCATCATCAGCAATCATTCCATTAGAAACTGTACCTGTATCACCTGTAGTTACTACAGTACCAGATACATTAGGTAAGTTTATTGTACGATCAGCAGTTGGATTTACTACACCTAAAGTAGTTTCATTGGCATCATCTGAAGAACCTTCAAATACAAGGTTGGTAGTAATAGTTTGTGTACCATCTCTTTTAACAACATTAGTATTTAGTTCATCTACAAATTCTTGTAAACCAAATAAAATTTGATCGCTATTATTATCAAGATCTGTTTCTGTTAAAACGGAACCATCTTGAAAATCTACTTTTTTAGCTGATATATCTGTATTTCTTTGAAATCTTATACTTTGTCCAGCAGTAGGAAAGTTACCAGAAGTAAAAGATATTTGGGTAGTGCTGTGAAAAATATAATGAGTATTAAGAGTTTTTAAAACACCATTAACTGTTACATCTATTTCTGATTGTGCAAGGTAAGTAAAACCTATATTAAAAGGACCAGCAGTACCATTAGCAGTAGGTGTAGAAAAAGATGCAGCAGTGTTAGTAGCCATGATTTTATTGCATTAGTTTTAGTTTACCTTACATTTCGATTTTTTCTTTGTTGATCTTGTCTTCTTTTTTCTCTTATGTATGCAGGTAACAAAGACTTAGCTCCTCCTTTATCATCTTCAAGTTGAAACAATTTTAATTTTGCTGCACCTATATATGGTGTAATTATTTGATTTAAAGCACTTCTTAAATCTCTTGATGTATTTACTCTATCAGTTAACACTGCTGTTGTATCAATACTAAAATTTTCATCAACTTCTCCATCATCTATAAAATCAAGTAATTTCATTACATTTTTATCTATTGCTAACGGATATAATCTTTCATAAACAGTTTTACCTTTTTTACTTTCAATACCTCTATCATTTAATTTAATTGAACCAATAAAATCTGTAAAATTTCTATATTGAGTTGAATTTAAAACAATACCTCCTTCTGCTGAGTTTCTAAATAAATGTGCTGTAGGTTTACTTATTTTTGATCTACTTCTTCTTAATAAACTTATAACAGGATCATTTAATGAAGTGCCATGATAAGTAGGATTCATGCCACTATTCGGTCCTAAATTTTTTGGATATTCTAAGAACTGATGTGTAAGCCAGTGTCTTTCTGGTTGTATGTCTGTTTTAAATGGATTGCTTGCTTCAATTTCTTTAAACATTTTTAAGACTACTCTTTTTGTAAAAAACTCAAGTCCACCTAATCTATCTTTTTGTCTTTTAATAGTTCCGTATGCAGGGTGATCTTCTGGTAAAGGAGTGCCATCATCAAACTTTGTTCTAATTTCTTGTCTTATGTAATCACCTTTTTGAATTGATTTATCATGTTTAAAAAATCCTTTTAACTTTTTACCTGATCTTGGATCAGTAATTGTATATTCTCTTTTTGCAATACCTTTTCTTAAAGCTGCAAAAGGTATTAAAGAAGAGTTGCCATAGTTAGCTAAAAAGTTAGGTAAAGCATCAGGTCTGTTTTCAATAATCTCAAAAATTGTTTGTATATTTTCAAGCATTGGAATATTTAAAATGTCTCTTGCTAAAGCAGTTGACATTACTAAAGCTGCATTTTTTTGGTCATCATCACTTAAATATTTACTATAAGTACCCCACCAACCTGCTGCTCTAAATATAGAACTTACTGGATCAAGACCAATTCTACCAACATCAAAGAAATAATATTTAGGTTGACCATCTGAACCTAGCTTCGGTTCTTTTGTTATTGGATCAGTTAATAATATTCTTATGGCATAACCTATATCGCCACTATATTGTCTTAATTTATTTTCTTTCCAATCTGGATCATTACCATCAACTAAAGCAACTTTCGCAAATCTATCAGCAGCAGCCATACTCAAACCAATAGCAGTAACCCATATACCACCACCTGTTCTAGTCGTACCTCTAGCTCTTGCAGAAACAGAAGGTTTACTGCTTTGCAGTTGTTTCCTATGTGTATCTAACATTCCTTTTAACATAGGATTGTTCGTTAGTTTAGTTGCTAATGGAGTATTTTTTAATAGTGTTTGTTGTAAATTTAAAGGTGTATTGATAAAAGGTATTAAAGGTTTCCAAGCAGGGTGTTTAAATGCGTTAACAAATTTATTATCAATTCTGGTGGTGAATGTACGATCAGCAGCATAATCAAGAGCATCTCTTATTTTTAAAAACAAATCTTCTCCTATTGCAACTGCTTTTCCTTCTGGACCAATAAAAGCTTGAGACTCAGAGATACCTTTAAGAGCAAGGTCTAGTTCTTCTCCTTTTTTAGCAATCCAACTTGTACCAAGTTCAAAACTTTTATCAACATAGTCATCTAAAGCTTTGCCATCTAATCCTTTTCTTAAACCATCTTCTACTAATTCGCCTTTTAAAAACATTCTAAAAGCAAGTTGTTTGTTATATTCATCTTCTGCTAATAAAGCCCTTAAACTTCCTCTTACAACAGTTCCATAAGTATTTATTAAATCAGGCACAAGACCTTTTTTTATATATTGTGCCATATTCATTTCACCACTTTTAACTTTTTGAAGACCATCTCCGTCATAACTACCGCCTTGCATAGATATAGCAAATCTTTGTGTAGGGTCATTGCCAGAATCAACGATCATTCTTGATTTATCTAAAATATTTCTTTCTTCTTTAAAAGCTTGCCCTGCTAATTTTAAAGCATCACTTTGAGCCTGTTTAAACATGGCAAACTCAGCCATTGATCTTCTAAATAAAATAGGATCTAAACCTTGTCTTGATATTGAACCTGATAATAAATCTTGTGGTCCTTTAATTACATTAATCATAGTACCAATAGTATTTCTAGCGTGAGTAGCAGGGTTAGAAAGAATACCTCCTAAAAATTGTTCGTTACTTATTTTCAATAATTTCATGCCAAAACTTTCTTTGACAAATTTTTGTAAAACAAACGGATCGCCATGTGCAGCAGCCAGTTTACTTGCGAAATCAGCAAACCCTTCAAAATTATCTTCTTCTAAAGCTTTGAGTATGTCATCTTGAGTAAAACCTAAATTTTGAAATGTATCATCAATATCTTTAGCTACATCTCTTATAATCTCTGATCCACCACCTTTTATTTCTTCGGCTCTTTTTATTTCTATATTACTTGCTGTTACTTGTGATGGTGTTTGACCTGTTACTGGATTAGGTGCATTTGCTAGTTGTCGTGCATATAAAGCTCTACTTACAACAGTACCAGCCCTACTATCACCAGTTATTAATCTATAAAAATTTATTGTTTGTATTGCAAGTTTTCTTTTTAAAATCTTTGCTTCTTCTGATTCAGTAGGTAATGTTTTCAATAATTTACCACCATCACTTAAATTTTCAGCAAGACCAGAAATACGTCTAACAGAAGAAGCCATCAAAACAGGTAGTTTAAAACCATATTTATCTGAAAATTCTTTTAATTCTTGTATTACTTCTTGTTCTAAAAAATCATCTGCATCTTCAATCAACATATCATCAGTCACTATATTCTTATATTTCGGATAATATTCATTTAATTCTTGTTCGTAGGCAGCTTTTATTTTTGCAACTTCTTTAGGATCATCACTAAAGAGATTCATATTTCTGCCTTCAAAACCTACAGGTGTATCGGTTGTTTGAAACTTTTGTTTACCTTTTTTACTTCTTATCTTTTTTCTAGGAGTTATAACTATATCGTCTGTTTTTGTTACTACATCATCTGTTATTGGTGCTACATCTACTAAGTCATCTGCATTTCTAAAAACTTCGTCCATTGAATTATATTTTCTTACGTTAGAAAATTTATTAAATTTCGATTGTTGTAAATTAAAAATTAATCTCTTTGCGGTTTGAGGTGATTTTTTAAAAAAGTCAACAACATTTATAAAAGCATCTGCAACTTTTTTAGGATTCAAAGCTGCATCAAAAGTTTTATTTACTATCTTTGCAGTTACACCACCTTCAATAAATTTCTTAATAGTTTCTTTTGCTACGTTAGATTCTTCTTCTGATTGTGCTGCAAGTAACTTTGCTACTGGTCCAACTAAAGGAGTATCAACTAAATAATTAGAAAGGTTTTTATCAAACGTATCAAAAAAAACTGATGCTGTAGTGCCACCTGCTAATACATCTTTCCAAACAAAATTTGATAAACCTATTGAACCTAATAATTTAAAAGCTGCTGTATATGGTACTCCATATTGTACTCCTAGCTTTTGTAAATTGTAGCTAAGACTATTTTCATCTTCTTCTGGTATATAAACGCCAAGAGCTTCATTATTAAAAAAGTCTTTAGCTGTATATTTATTACCACTTAAACCACTTATTGCACGACCAGCAAAATTAATAGCATTTTCAGTTAAATCAAAGCCAGCAGCTAGACCAGCCCTTACAGTTTGTTCGTCTTCTTTTCTAAGAAGCGGTACATTTTCTACACCTTCTTGAAAATTAGTAACTGTTTGCTCTGTAATCTGACTTGGCATAACAATACCGCCTGACTCTTTAAGAGCATTTATCAACATATTTGGTATGTCTTGTATGCCTGTAGTTCTTAATTTTTCATTCTTTGTAAAGTCATCAGTCTTTTTAGACCCAATACCGAAAGCACCTTCTGGTACTGTATTTTCGTTTTTTGCAATTAAATTTGAGTCTGTCATTATCTATTCATTAAAAGATTGCGAGCATTAATCAAGGCTTGTCTAACTAAGTTTGCATCTATTCTGGCAAAATTTCCAGCCTTGTCATTATCATACATACCTTTACCATCTGGTCCTTGTATTGCAGCAAATTCTAATGCTAAATCTTCATGTGCTGCATTAAGGTTATCACTCTGACCTGTGAGGTAAGCAGCTAAAGATGGTCGTTTTCTGCCACTTAATAACATACCCCAGAATAATCTATCTTGATTTTCTGGTGTCATAATATCATCTTTGTTAAGACCAGAATAAACTCTAGCTTCCGTCAAAACGTTAGGTGTAAACTGATAAGCTCCTACTGCAAAGACTTCGCCATCAGCTTGCATTTGTTCCATCTCACCAATGGTTTTACTTGTTATATCCATTTCACCTGCTGTATCAGTTGTGCCACCATTAAAAGCGTTATAAAGACCACTACCCAAAGACTCTCCTCCTCTTACTAGTTCTGCTAAACCACCAAAATCAGGAAAGTTTTCTTGATTAAGCAATCCTTGTAAATCAAACTCTACTGGCATACCACCTCCATAACCTGCACCTCTTCTATTTTCAAAATTCATTACACTATCAACTTCAAATTTATCATTGCCAAAAGCAGGTGTTTGATTTCTATTTAATTCTGGTGTTATATTACTATTTTTTTCTGCATTATTTTCTTCTTCACTTCCTATTTTAAAATTGTTTTTTTCTATCTGATCTCTCTTTTCATCTAACCAATCTTTTATTTGTCTACTAGAAGGACCACCTATTTGTTTGCCATCTTTTTCTTGATAAAAATTCTCATCAATCCAAGCTTCAAAATCACTATCAATTTTTTGTTCAAGCTTATATTTTTCTAAATATAAATCATCATTAAGACCACCAACATTTACACTTACACCACCACCCAAATTAATGTTTCCAAAACCGCCTTGCGAGCCAGCTTTTGATCTATAAAAAGCATCTATATCATCAAATAATTCTTTTGATTTGTTATCAAAAATATCATAAATAGATTTATATTCTTCTGCTATGGCTGCTGCTTGATTTAAGTCTGTTAATATTCCAGCATCAGTAATACCTAAATCAACAATTTTGTTTTTTAACAGTGCTAAGTTTTCTAAAGGACTTTCGTTATCTTCATAATTTCTAAGTCTCATATTTGTTCTTATATTAAAAATTTCAGCAGTAAAATCTTCTATATATGGATAATTATTAGTTTTAAAAACCTCATTCAAATCACTAAATTGTCTATCATTTTTTAATTTAGTTATTTCTTGTTTATAAATTAATCGTTGTTCCTCTGTTTCAATAGGAAGTTTATTAACTTCAACTAATTTATTTTCTAATTGGATTCTTCTTTTTGCCTTATCTATTTTTGGTCCTTGTGTAAGTTCTTCATTTAATTCATCTTCTATAGATTCTAAAATAGGTGCTATTTTTTCTTTCCATAAAGGGTGTTGAGTTAAATTACCATTATTATTACCATAAGGTATAGATAAACCTAAACCTATAATTAAATCGTCAATTTCGTCTAATGAATTTACATCAGCAGTAGTAGCATAATATTCACCAATACTTCCAATATTATCAATAAGTTTGATATACATATCCCTAGCATCTTTTCCTGTTAAACCAATTTTTCTTGTTTTATTAATAAATTCTGTTATATGTATTGAAGATTCTTCACGATTACCTTCAAGCCAATCTTCTGCTGCTTTGTCTAAATATTCAACACTAAGATCTTTAAATCTTTCAATATTAAATTCATTATGTTGTTCTGTCGCTACTTTATTAATGTTTATTATTGAATTTGTTAAATTAGTTGTAAATTGTTCTGTATCAATTTCACCACCTAAATCAAAAATTTTATCTGATTGTTCTTTTGAAGTTGTATTTAACCAATCTTTAAATTCTGGTGAATTAGGTGAATATTCTCTTAGACTTTTTTGTATAATGTTACCTTTAGAATCTACACTTTCTACTGTATGGTCATAATAACTTTTTTGAAAAATATTGTCGAGTTGAGAACTATATAAAGAAGAAATACTTGTTCTATATACTCTATCAGCAAAAATACTACCACCTATAAGTTGTCTTGTTGCATCATCTCCTCTTTTTTTTCTTAAATTATTAACTTCAGACGTAAGATCACCTTCTGATAAAAGTTTATCTACTGCCATTTTTAAACCTTTTTCTTGTTCTTGTTTTATAGTTTTTTCAAGGTTTACATTAAGAAAGTTTTGTAAAGCAGGGTTAATAGATTTCAAGGTATCTGCTAATTCCATAATTCCTGTTTTAGGTAAAACACTTGGCGGTGCTACAAAAGTATCTACAGGTCTTGCAGAGGATTGAAAAGCTGTACTTTGAAAACTTGAGGTCATACTAATTGTGCGTAACTTGAAATACCTTGAGTGGCTACATTAAGCAAAGTACTCGTTAAAGAAGGGATCTGATTATAAGCTTGATTTACATTACTTTGTAATTGATTTATTCGATTTTGATAGTCTGCTTCAGTTGCAAGTATATTTCTATCATATTGTCTTCTAGCAGATTCTAAAGTTTGATTTATTGATTCTCTATAGTTAGCAGCCTGTCTTTCTTGATCCATTAATAATAATCCTATAGTTGTACCTGCCTGTTCTGAAGCTATTATAGATCGACTTGCTTGCAAAGCTTCAATATTTTTTGCAAATATA
>VTLG01015186.1_pt1 | contig 15084 bp, 23 predicted proteins | sample 4694571 | NCBI WGS metagenome assembly VTLG01 (sample SAMN12604809, study PRJNA352737) | marine metagenome | biome: ENVO:00000447; feature: ENVO:00000209|ENVO:00000569|ENVO:01000036; material: ENVO:00002151; isolation source: viral sequences binned using virsorter ...
CCATATGCTATAGATAATTATGTCAAAAATAAAACTTACAAACAAAGATGGTAAAATCATTGAGAGAAACAAACATGATTATGAAAATAATGAAAATCTTTGGACTCTTAAAGGGTGGCAACCCTACGAAGAAAAACCAAAGGAAGAAAAAAAAACCAAAAAAAAAGGTAAAAAATAATGGCAACAAGTGAGTTTGGTGTCAATTTAGCAGAGGTTCAAAAGTATCAACCAGATATTGCAGAGTTTGGTATTACAGATTTTGATACTCAACTACAGTTCGGAGAAGATGATGTCATCAGACAGATCAGAGAAGAATGGTGGGAGAGATACAGACATACAGTCAGATACAAAGATATTACAAAAGTCACAACATTAGAATTAGAAAGCAATAAATTAACAGACGCACAATGGAAAAGATGCGTGGTTTACAAAACATTAGCAGAGTATATTTACCCAATACTATCTAAGTTCAAAGATCCAGATGGTGGAGATGGTAAAGATACTTTTCAAAACAAAATGGATTTTTATAGACAAAAGTATTCAGAGGAGTTTCAAGCTGTATTACGAGATGGTGTGGAATATGATGAGGACAGTAGTGGTACAATCCAAGCTAGTGAAAAAGAGCCAATTCATATGTTAAGATTGCAGAGGTAGAAAATGTGTGAATTTTGTAATGGCGAATGCGTATGTAGATAATGGTTGCTTCTGTTAGGATAAGATCTAATACAATTCAGCTTAGAAAAGAAATAGAAGAAATAAAAAAAAAATTTCCAAGAACAATAAAAGAAATCTTAGCAAATGTTTCAGCTTTACAGATTAGAAATATAAGGATCAGAACAGAAAAAGGTAAAAGTGTAAATGGTTCACCATTTAGACCATATTCAACAAAACCATTTTTTTTCAATACAAAACCAGAGTCAAACCCTGTGTATAAATTTTTTGAAGGTGGCTACAGAGAGTTTAGAGCATCTAAAGGTAGATCAACAACACCAGATCTTAATTTTAGTGGTAAAATGTTATCTTCTATGACAACAAGAGTAGGTGCAAACAAAGCATCTTTGTTTTTTAGAAGGCAATCAGAAAATAAAAAAGCATTTTTCCATGATATTGCAGGTGCAGGAAAAGGTAGAGTTGTCAGACCATTCTTCAGTATTAATAGACAAGAAGAAAATCAAATAGTAAAAGTATTTAATAGTAAAATTGGTAAAATATTACAATGAGTAAAAGAGAGAATATTGCAGGAAATATAATCACAGTATTAGATGCTGTTTCTTCACCTATCGAATTTAAAAAACTTACAAGAGAACCATTTGATCCAGAGGAACTATCCAACGCACAGTTCCCTGCTATGTTTATTTCTACAGGAGATGAAACAAGAGAAGATCTTAGTTTGGGTGACTCATCAGCAGGTACAAGAAGTGGCACGATAGATTTTGTGATAGTTGCTTTTGCAAAAGGCACAGATACAAATATAGATACAAAAAGAAATCAATTAATAGAAGTAATTGAGGAAACATTAGATGCTGATAGAACTCGTGGTGGGAACGCATTAGAAACAAAAATTGTAGAAGTTTCTTCTGATGAGGGAACACTTTATCCTTTGGGTGGAGTGAGAATTGTGGTAAGAGTTTTATATAGTTTTACTAGAGGCACAGCTTAATGGCAAAAAGAATTACTTTATGGAAAGATGGATATTCTAAAGAAATTTGGGATAGCGAACTAGACAAGTTTCTTTCATTAGGTTATACACTTAATGAAGAAAAAAAATCTACCAAGAAGAAAAAAAAGGTAGAGGATCAAACAAAGGAGAATGAAGAATGGCAACCCATGTCGGAACAAGTGGATTAGTTAAAGTTGGTGGAACAACAGTTGGTGAAGTAATAGGTTTTTCTATTGATGAAACCCAAGATACTGTTGAAGATACTGCATTAACTGACTCAAAAAAGTCTTACAAAGTTTTAAGGGGAGATGCTACTGCTACTGTTGAATGTCATTTTGATGAAACAGATAGTGGTCAAGAAGCATTAGATGTAGGCACATCAGCAACTTTGGAATTATATCCAGAGGGTGCAGATAGTGGTGATAAATACTATTCTGGCACAGGTATTGTGACAGGTGCATCTATAGCTGTGACTCTTGATGGCATTATTTCCAGAACTTTTAACTTTCAAATTTCTGGTGGCATATCTCACTTAACTGTATAATATCTAGTATTATATGGCTAAAAAAGATTATCTTGAAGGTGCTATTGAACATTTCAAGCACCAAGAAACAAGAATTATTGAAGTTCCAGAATGGAACTTAATAGGTGAAGATGCTATTTATGTGAAACCTTTTACTCTTATAGAAAAATCTGAAATTTTTAAGGGTACAACAGATAATGATTTGACAGTATTGATTGATGTAATTGTAAAAAAAGCATTGACAAAAGATGGTGATAAAATGTTTGATCTTGAAGCGAAGATTAAAATGAAAAGATTTGTAGATCCAGATATTATAGGCAGGATTGCTACTCAAATCATGGGAAATTCTGAAGATACTAACACACTAAAAAAAAACTAAATTCTGACTCAAATCTGCGATTTTATTTCTTTCTTGCAGAACAATTACATAAAACTATTGGTGAGATAATGCAAATGCCATATGAGGAGTTTGATCTTTGGGTTGCATATTATTCAGTAAAAGCAGAGGAACAGCAAAAAGAATTGAATAAAATGAAAATGCAAGGTAAGAAATATTAATGACAAAAAAATTAAATATTGACATTCTTGCTAGGGATCAAACAGCAAGAGCATTCAGATCAGTTTCAACAGGATTAGAAAATGTAAGAAGAAGGGTATTTAATTTAAGAAATGCTTTGATAGGTATTGGATCTATTGCAGTATTAAGAGGTTTTGTAAATGCAGGTATTGAGGTAGAAAATTTAGGTGTTCAACTAAACGCATTATTTGGATCTGCACAAAAAGGGCAAAAAGCATTAGAGCAAGTTGTAAGATTTGCTTCAACAACACCATTTGAGTTAAGAAATATTCAACAAGGCATTACTGCTTTAGCAACTGTTGCAGAGAGAGCAGAAAACGCAGGTATTTCTTTTGACGAACTTTTAAAAATTACAGGTAATACAGCTACACTTTTAGGAAATGATTTTGCATTAGCATCATTACAAATTCAAAGATCTTTTAGTGCAGGTATATCTAGTGCTGAACTTTTCCGAGAACGAGGTGTTCGAGCTATGGCAGGTTTTGAGGAAGGTGTAAGAGTATCTGTAGATGACAGTATAAAAGGGTTAGCACAAGCATTTGGAACAGGTGGACAGTTTGGAAACCTTACAGATGAATTAGCAAAAACACTTTTTGGTACAATATCAAATTTAAAAGACTCATTTTTTCAATTCCAAGTTGCAGTTTCAAAAGGATTTTTTCCTGCATTAAGTAAAGAATTAAATACACTAAAAAGAACAATAGAAGATAATCAAAAAACCATTGAAGAATTTGGTAAATCTGTAGGTGAAAATTTAGTTAGTGGATTTGAAAAAGCCAAAGATGCAGTCAAAGCATTAACACCAACATTTAGAGTTTTTTCTAATATTTTCAGAGGAATTATAAATGGTTTTCTTAAATTACCACCAGAAGTTCAAAATTCTGGTGTAATTTTAGCACTTCTATTTGGTAAAAGAGCATTGGCAGGTCTTGGTGCAATATCACTAGGTGCAAATGCTATAAAAAATATGGATCTTGCCTTACTAAAATTAAGTTTGACAATGGCACAAGGTCAGTTCGAGTTAGCTAATCTTCTTGGATTAGATACGATAAAAGAAGAAGCATTCCAATCTATTTTAGATCTTAGATCACAAATTCAAGAACTTGAAAAACAAATGCTTCAAGTAAAAGAAAATTCACCATTAGAGGTTGAAATAGACTTTTTTTATGAAGATCACATTTTTAGAGAGGCTATGAAAGATACAAAACAGCTTGAAGAAAATTTTAAATTTTTAAAAGACGCTGTTAAAGGATTTAATCAAGGTTTACAAACTTCAATGTCTGATGCGATAAAAATAACTGATGATTTTGCAAGATTAGGCAAAAAAGCATTTGATGGTTTTGCAGATAGTTTGACTGATGCGATTATGACAGGAAAAGCAAATTTCAAAGATTTTGCAAGAAGTTTATTAGCAGATCTTTTGCGTATTATAATCAGACAACAATTAGCAGTACAACTACAAAGAATATTAGGATTTTCAAGTGCTATCGCAGGTGGTGGAACTTTTGCTTCTGCAATACCTACACTATTTGGTTTTGCAAATGGTGGCACACCACCAACTAATAGACCAAGTATTGTGGGGGAAAGAGGTGCTGAAATCATAGTGCCAAAAGCTTCTAGCACAGTAATACCAAACGATAAAATATCTAACATGAGTAGTACAACAAATATTAACTTTACAATCAATACAGTTGATGCAACAGGAGTAGATGAATTACTTACAAATAGACGAAGCACGATTATAAATGTTATAAATGATGCTTTGAACAGACAAGGTAAAGAGGCATTAGTATAATGAGTGGAACTTATCCAACATCACCAGAGTTTAGATCAATAAACTTTGGATCAGAACAAAAAACAAAAGTATCAACTACTGATAGTGGTAAAATGTTTTCTACTCAAATAGATGGTCAAAGATTTAAGTTTTCTGCAAGTTATCCTGCACTTAGTAGATCAGACTTTGCACCTGTTTTTGCTTTTGTTATGAAACAAAGATCACAAAAAGAAACATTCCAAATATCTTTACCAGATATAAAAAATGCAAGAGGTAATGTATCTGGAACTGTTTTAGTAAAAAATTCTCATACAGCAGGTGATACAACAATAACTGTAGATGCTATGACAGGAACATTGAATGCAGGTGATCTAGTAAGTTTTGCAGGGCATAATAAAGTTTATATGGTGGTTTCAGATGCTACAGCAGATGGTAGTAATGAAGCAACACTTACAATAGAGCCACCATTAAGATCTGCTGTTTCTGATAATGCAGTAGTGACTTATGATGGTGTAGAATTTACTGTTAGACTAACAAGCGATATACAACAGTTTACAACAGACAATTTAGATACCTTTAGATATGAAGTAGATTTTATTGAGGCTTTGTAATGACTAGAGGATTATCTAGTGCAATTACAACTGAATTACAAAATCAGAATATAAAACCTATTGTTTTAATAGAAATATTATTCCCAACACCACAAAGAATTACAAATCATTACAAAGACATTACACATAACTCAAACACTTTTACATCTAGTGGACATATATTATCTATTGGTGGTAAAGCAGAAAAATCAGAACTTGATGTAGGTAATTTTCAAATTGAACTTTCAGCAGTTGATAGTGCATTTGTTTCTATAGTTTTAAATAATAATGTATCAAATGATGAAGTCACTATTGATATTGGACTTTTAGATAGTTCAGATGCTTTGATTGGTACTTTCAATTATGACATAGGTTTTATTGAAAGTTTTAGTATAGACACAGATAAAGCTAGATTGATATTAAGTTGTACTTCTCACTTTGCTGATTTTAGTAGAGTTTCTGGAAGAAAGACAAACGAAGGAAGTCAGCAATTACATTTTGCAAATGATAAAGGTATGGAGTTTTCTGCTTTGACAGTACAAGATCTTTTATGGGGTAGAAAATAATGGGTTTTTTCATACCAATTCTTACAGCTATTGCAAAGAGTGTAATTACAGGTATTGCAATATCAAAAGCGATTTCTTGGTTAGCACCTAAACCAGAAATACCAGAGTTTCAACAAGATACACAAGCACAAGGTGTTTTAGTAAACAAACAATCAAACAATGCAAATGTTCCTGTTGTCTATGGAACAAGAAAAGTTGGTGGTGTTAGAGTTTTTTTGGAAACAAGTGGTACTGATAATCAATATTTATATGGTGCTTTGGTTATGTGTGAAGGAGAAATAAATGCAATTACAAGTATTATTGTTGATGATAATACTGTGACTTTTAGTGGATCATTTGCACATGGAACAACAATAACATCAAATGACAGTAGGTTTGGAACAAACATAAGAGTACAACCATTCTTTGGCACAGACGATCAAGTTGCATCTTCATTACTGACAACACTTTCTTCATGGACAACAAACCATAGATTGAGAGGTCTTTGTTATCTTGCTTTTAGAATAGAGTGGTCAAATGATTTGTTTACAGGTATTCCAAACATACAAGCAATAATACAAGGAAGAAAAGTATCTACATTTGATGGAAGTAGTAATGAAACTACAGGACAGTTTTCTGATAACCCTGCATTTTGCTTATTAGATTATTTAAGAAATGAAAGATTTGGTAAAGGTATTCCATTAACAGATATTGACATACCAAGTTTTTTTAGTGCCTCACAAGTTGCAGTCACACAGGTCACACCATTCTCTGGGGGATCACAAATAAATCTTTTTGATTGTAATGCTGTTATTGACACAGGACAAAAACTAATTGATAACACGAGAACAATACTTAAAGGCATGAGAGGATTTTTACCCTATACGCAAGGTAAATATAAACTAATTATAGAAACTACAGGATCAAGTGTTTTAACACTAAATGAAGATAATATCATTGGTGGCATACAAGTATCATCATCAAGAAAAAATGAAAAATTTAATAGAGTACAAGTAAACTTTGTAAATCCAGATAAAAACTTTCAATCTGATACAATAGTTTATGATACAGACCACAGTACATTGAAAACAGCAGATGGTGGATTTTTACAAGAAGGTGTAGTTGATTTACCAACTATCACTAACCCATACCAAGCATTGGAGTTTGGTGAGATTGTTTTGAAAAGAAGTAGAGATAATCTAGGTTTACAGCTTACAGCAAACTATCAAGCTATGAACTTAGCCATAGGTGATTTAGTTGCTGTGACTCATTCAATAACAGGTTTTAGTTCTAAGGTGTTCAGAGTCATGGGCATGGCAATCAATCCATCATTTGAAGTTTCATTATCACTTATTGAACATGATGATAGTTGGTACACATTTTCTACAAAAACAGAAGTTGCATCTGTACCAAATACATCATTTCCAAATCCATTTACAGTTCAACCACCTGCATCAATTACTTTGACAGATGAACTTATTGAATATGCAGATGGAGTGACTATTACAAGATTAAATATATTGCTTGGTGTGTCACCAGACTCATTTGTTTCTAATTATATTGTAGAAGCAAAAAGAACATCTGAAAGTGCATTTAAACTTATTGGTCAAGGATCAGAATTAAATTACGAAATGTTGAATGTTATTGATGGTGAAAATTATACTGTTAGAGCAAAAGCAGTAAATAGTCTTGGTGTTTCTTCATCTACTATTACAGCAACGAGATCCATTGTGGGTGGTGTTGATCCACCATCAAATATTGAGGACTTCGCAGTCGAATTGCATGGACAAGATCATCTAAAACTTACATGGACACCACCATCAGCAAACACAGATTTAGATATATCATTCTATGATATTAGATATCAAAATGTGACAACAGGTGCTAATTGGTTAAATTCAACTAATTTAGTTAGATGTGTTAGAAGAAAATGCGATCATGCCATAGTTCCTGCAAGGGTGGGATCATATTTAATAAGGGCTATAGATAAAAATGGTAATTCATCATTAGAGCCAAGTATAGTCACCACTAATATATCTGCTATTCAAGCATACAAACAAATATCTACATTTACAGAAACACCTAATATTCTTACAGCTAGTGCAAATATGGACAGCACTTTTCCATTAGCTGTTAAAAAAGATGCGTCTGGTGATACAGTATTAACACTTGATACAGTCACAAACTTTGATGATACAGTTGGAAACTTTGATAGTGTTGAAGGTGATTTTGAATTAGGTGGCACAGATACAACATCAAATCCTAATAATTTTAATTCAAACAGAGATGCAAAGGGTTTTTATAATTTCACTAATAGTATTTCTTTGACAAATATATTTGATGGAAACTTAGAGCCATCTATTACACTAGATGCAGAAAATCCTTATGATAGGTTTGATAGTGGTAGAGGTGCATTATTATTTGACGAAGCTAAAGCACCTTTTGATGGTAATGAACAATTAACAGCTTTTCACAGAGTGCAAATAGCAACATCTACAACATCTTTGGCAGATTGCACAACTTTTGTTGATATTACACAGTCTGCTACATTTAAATTTAAGTTTGCTAAATTCAGACTAAAACTGACTAATGATGATGCACAAACATCAAGTAATGTCAAAAGTATAGCTATAAAATTAAATATGGAAGAAAGAACATTCTCTGAAAATGATTTAGCTACATCTTCTGGAACAAGAACAATTACATACACAAATCCATTCCATGATGTACCTGCTGTGGGTATAGCTACTCAAAATATGCAAACAGGTGATTTTTATACAATCACAAGTAAGACAAGATCTGGATTTACAATAAACTTTTTTAACTCTTCTGGATCTGCTGTTGATAGAACATTTGATTATATTTCTAAAGGTTTTGGTTTGCAAAGCACATAAAAATAATTTATAGGTTATTACATGACTCAAGTATCAGATGTTTCTATTGACAATATTGGCTTCTCGGCATTCAGGACAGAATTAAACAATATTCTTGGTGCATTAAATACAGCACACATTGGTAGTTCTGCACCTGCTTCAGTAGCACAAGGCACGATCTGGGTAGATAGTGGAACAAGTGGACAACTAAAAGTTAAAATCAATGATGGATCTGATAACATTGAATTATTTAGTATTAATATATCAAGCAACGCAATTACAAGCACAATGTCTGTGACAGGTACAATATCTGAAACAGATCCAAATGCTTTACCATTAGCGATTGCTTTAGGGTAAGAGATGGCAAATACATTTAAAGTAAAAACAAATGGTGCTATGCCAGCAAGTGCCGGCACACCACTAACTTTATATACTGTACCATCATCAACAACTACTGTTGTTATTGGATTGACACTTTGTAATATCCATACAGCAGGAGTGACAGCAGATGTTCAGTTGGTTTCAGATACATCAGACACAGAAACAAATGAAACAGTATTACTTGCAAAAGATGTTAGTATTCCTGCAGGTAGTTCTTTAGAATTGTTATCTGGTGGTAAGTATGTTTTGCAAACCACAGATATTATGAAGATTGACTGTTCTGTTGCAGGTAAGATTGATGCGTGTTTAAGTATTTTAGAAATAACATAGGTGTAGAGTGGGATATATTGGAGTCACACCAGAAGCAGGATTTACAACAGGACTGCTAGACAGATTTACAAGTACCACAGGTACTACAGTCACATTAACACACGAAATTTCATCAGAAAACGACATCATTGTATTTGTTAATTTTGTAAAGCAAGATAGCACAAACTATTCTGTAGGTGGATCTGGCAACAAGACATTGACTCTTGGTGGTACTCTTGTCAGTTCAGATGTCGTAGAAGTTCATTATTTAAACATAGTAAATCAAACATCAGCACCAAGTGCAGGTAGTGTTGGTAGTTCACAAATTACTGCTGATGTTATCACAGGACAAACAGCTTTAGCAGTAGCACCAGACTCAACAGATGAACTATTAATATCTGATGCAGGTAGCCTAAAAAGGATTGATGTAAGTTTAGTAGGTGGTAAAAATACACCTGCTTTTTATGGTGAATTAGCATCAGACCAAGTAGTGTCAAGAGCAACATCAACTAAATTAACAGGAATGACAACAAATGAAATTGATACCGACTCAGCTTTTGATGGAACAACATTCACAGTACCAAGTGATAAGGCAGGTAAATATTATATTTCAGCAGGATTGTTTTCAGATTTTACAGGGTGTGGAGATGATGGTGAAGTAATACAATTAAACATTTATAAAAATGGAAGTAGTTATAAAGAAGAAAAATATGATTCTGCTGCAAACAATCAAATTAAAATTTTTAGTGTTTCTTTTGGTATTTTAATGGATCTATCTGTCGGTGATACTATAGAGGCATATGTTTATTTAAGAGATGCTTCAGCAAATACAGGTATGAAAGCAAATGCAAATCATACATTTCTTTGTGGATTTAGATTGGTGACATAATATGGCAAGTTTAGAAACAAAAATAAAATTATACATAGAAGAAAATTCTGAAACTTGGGATGATACAAAGGTATCTTTACAAAATGACAGTAATGGCAAAGGTGATTATATAAGTTCATGGTCATATAGTTTTGCTAAACCAACAAATTCAAAATTGAACGAACTTGAAAGTGATGCAAATAATTACGAAGCAAATAAAAATATAGATAGCAAAAGAAAGTTTCAATATGGTAGTTGGGAACAACAAATGGAAATGATTTATAAGGATCAAAAAAATGGAACAACTACTTTTAAAGATCATAATGATAAAGTCAGAGAGGATAATCCAAAGTAATGCCATTTAACTTAATAGATACAAAATCATTAGCAGCAGATGCAGTTGATAATACTATTCTTGATTTAACAAGTAATTATGCTTTTACAGGAACGATCACAGGTGCAGGTGGTGGTGGATTAGTAAAAGTTTCTTCTTATTCTATACCTTCAAGCACAGCAGAATTTAATTTGAATGGAATATTTACATCAACTTATGAAAACTATTTGTTAGTTTGTTCTGGTCTTGGTGTACTTAGTACAAACGGATATATTGGTATAAGATTAAATCAAGCATCTGATAATAGTCATATAACAAGTGGTTATGTTGCTACTGAAACTGCATATGAAGGTGGTGCAGTAGGTGTTCAAAGAAGTGGTGGTAATTGGAGAGTGACTAATATGACACCAATGTATGCAGGTACAAATGGTGAACAAGCAAGTATTTTAATGATGAATGTATATGCACCATATTTAAGTGTGCCTACAAAATTTTCTACACTCAACCATGCAAGAAATAGTGGTAATAGTGCATGGTACACAGGATTGAATGCAGGACATAACACAAGTAATACATCAATAGGTGGATTAAATTTTGGAACAGATAGTGGTCAAAATTTTGTCACATCAACAGGTGCAAGTGGTGAGGTTTCACAAATTGTTGTATATGGGTATGAAATATAATGGCACACAAAATAAAAGATTTTAATTTAGACGGAACTTATGTTGAAAGAGATGCAACAACAGATGAAAAAAAATTTTTACAAGATAAAATTGATAATAAATTTAATGATATTATGGAAAGTTTTAGACAAACAAGAAATACTAAATTAGCAAAAACAGATTGGACAGCAAGTAGTGATTTAACAATGAGTGATGAAATGAAAACATACAGACAACAACTTCGAGATGCTACAGAAGGTTTAGATACTGTAGAAAAAATAGAAGCATATACATTTCCAACAGAGGTGAGTAAGTAATGTCTTATATTGGAAAACCACCTGTTTCTGGAGATTTTGTAGTTTTAGATGATATTACAACATCAGCAACAGCAAGTTATACCTTACAAAGAAATTCAGCAAACTTTGTTCCAGAGAGTGCAAATCATATGCTTGTTTCTTTAAATGGAACAATACAAAAACCTAATTCTTCTTTTACAGTCAGCGGATCAACAATAACATTTTCATCTGCATTAACATCAAGTGATGCGATAGATTTCATATTAGTTCTTGGTAATGTAAATGCAGTATCTGTTGCAACAACTGTTGCTGATGATGCAATCACAGATGCCAAAACAAATTTTGTTTCTACATCAAGTGCTGCAGGTTTACAGATCAAAGGCGATGGAACTACTGATGGCACACTTCAGTTAAATTGTAGTCAAAATAGTCATGGTATTAAATTAAAATCACCAAGTCATTCATCAAGTCAAAGTTATACATTGACTTTCCCAACTACAGCACCAAGTGCAAACACATTTTTGAAAACTGATGGATCTGGTAATTTAAGTTTTGCTAGTGCAGGTGGTTTGGCATTAGTAGATTCTGGTAATGGCACAAATGCTACAAATTTAAGTATTCAAAGCAAATTTACATCAGATTATACTAATTATAAATTAGTTGCCACACTTACACCTGCTGTTGATGGTAATGATCTTAAAGGAAGATTAATGATTGGTTCATCTGCATCATCAGATAGTGAATACAGATATAGAGTTAGAAGTTGGCGTAGAAATTCATCATCAAATGACGAGGCAAACCAAACAGGTTGGGGTGCAGATCATTTTAGATTAAATACATCTGGTATAAGTAATAATACTCAATTTGGTGCAAATGTAGTTTTATATATATTTAATCCATTGACTCAATCATCAACAAATACACCAAATGATTGTCATTTAATGGGTGAAACATTTGTATATGCTGATAATGGTTATATTGCAAAATCAGTTCTAGGTGTTAATTATCAAACATCTAGCAATTTTGATGGAATAAGACTTGAATTTTCAAGTGGAAATATTGCACTATATAATTATTCTTTGTTTGGAATTAGTGGTTCATAATGGCAGATCAATATAAAAGTGTAAATGGTAAACCTGTAAAGATGACAGCATCTGAAATAAAACAAATGAATGCTGATAGAAAAAAATGGGCAGAAGAAACAGAACAAAGAAAAAAAGATGAGATACAATTTGAATTAGACCAAAAAACAGGTAATCAAAAACTTTTAGATTTAGGTTTAACACAAGCAGAGGCAACAGCACTTACAGGTTATACACCACCAGAGGAAGAATAAAGATGACACTAATAAAGACAAGAGCAAGAGGACTAAAGTTAGATGATAACTTTGCATTTACAGGAACTGTAAGTGGTGCAGGAGGCATGAGTGAGGCAGTTGTCTTTAGAATGTCATCTGGAGTATCTGGAAATGCTGATCCTATTACAACATGGGAAGTGGCAGATGATGCTATGGCAGGAAGAATAGGCACAGGCATTACACAATCTAGTGGTATTTTTTCTTTTGGCAGTACAGGTATTTATTTAATAGAATTTCAAGGTTCAGCTTATGATAGTGGTACAGATGACCTACAAGTTAATTTAGAAATTCATGCAAGTTCAAATTCTGGTGGTGCGTATGATAGACTTGCTCAAGCCATGACTAATTTACACAACGCATCACAAAATCCATTTTCAATAAATGCTTTGGTTGATATTACTGATACATCAACAAATAGAGTAAAATTTGTTATTGATGGAAACAATGGTGAAGTTAATGCTAGTACAGATCAAAACTATTCATTTGTTAGTTTTTTAAGGCTTGGAGATACATAAAAGTGAATGAAAAATGATTGGTACATTTATTTTATATCAGCTTTACTAATCACATTTATTTTATTTTTACCAAAAGCATATTCAAACACAAACACAGTTTCTAATTCAACAGTCACAGTTGATAAGTCACCAAGTTCAGCAAATTCACCATCAATAAATTCAGTTAATAGTTTTGTATGCCGAAGTGGTATTTCTGGTAGCGTACAATCTTCAGTTATTGGTGTTAGTTCTGGTATAACAATAGTTGATGTAAATTGTGAAAGATTATTGCTTAGTCAGACTTTATTCAAGCAAGGACTTAAAGTTGCAAGTGTAAGTATATTATGCCAAGACAAAAGAGTTTTTATAGCTATGCAAAATTCTGGAACAAGTTGCCCTGTCTATGATCCTGTTAAAAAAGTTTCTTTAATAGGACAAGAGGCACAAGATTATTGGGAAGCAAATCCACATCTAAGACCAGATTATGAAGATATAAAAGATCAAATAGTAAAAGAAGAAAAACAAGAAGGAACTTTTGATGATATTAAGGATTTTGGTCTTTTGGCTCTTAGTATGCTCGTATTCCTTTAAAGCTGAAGAAATAGATACAGGTAATCTAGTTCCACCTGCTGATGAGTGGACATTAGAAAACAAAGCATCAACAAATTCTTGTAGTTATTCTGGTCAATTACAAGATGGAGAAGTCTGCACAGGAAGTTCAAGTATTCGTGGTGGCTACAATGAAAATGATGGTGGCAGAATAATATCTGATGATATTAGTCTTATAAATCAAGGATTATCAGTAGAAGAAATACAACAAGGTTTTGATTATCAATATGGATCAAGTATTGAGAGTCATGTCAGTAATACAAATGTTCCAACTTGTTCTGCAACAAATTTTGACTGCAAGGATTATTTTACAATCACAGTAAGATTATCTGATGAAGCAGGTACAGTTTTCAGAACACATGAACATACTGTTGAAATGGATTATGTGGGTGTCAGAGATTACTCTTACAATCAAACATTAGAACAAAATAATTATTTAGATGTAAGTTTCCAAATGGATATCTGGTCTGTAGATGCAGGATATACTTCTGGTTATTATGGTGGGATTATCTCTGATCCATTTTTTTCAGTTCAATATCAAACAGTAGAAATAATCACAGACATAATAGATGACATTGTAAATGATATAATTTTTGATGACATAGATACAGATGACATGACTGTTGATATATCTATTGATGATTTCTTTGAAGAAGATATTTCTTTTGAAATAGATTTTCCACCCATTGAAGATTTAGATATTACAGTTGATGTTGTAAGCATTGATGATTTACCAGAGATTGAGATAGACATGGAAACCACAGAAACTATAGAAGTAGAAGTTGTAGAAGAACAAACAGAAGAAATGATTGAAGAACAGATAGAAGAAACAATAGAAGAACCTATTGAAGAAACAGTAGAAGAAAGTGTAGATGAACCAGAGCAGGAAGAAGCTGAAGAAGTAGAAGCTGAACGACCAAAGCCAAAAGAAATGAAACAAAAGATTGCAAAAAAAATTATTGCAAGTCAGAAAGATAAGATGTCAGTAGAGTCACAAACAACACAATTAGCTTTAATGATTGTTTTATCTGATACTGATTTCAATAGCTATACAGATAAAGAATTAGTAGATAGACAATTTTATGAAGATGTAAATTTGTATCTTGATCAAAACATGATAGAAGATACTAACTTAGATTTATTTTATATGGATTATTTAGGAATGAATGAATTAGTGGATTTACAATGGCAGAGGTAGAGTATCAAGGTATTAAATTAAAAGGTGGCAAAAT
>VTLG01017345.1_pt1 | contig 15084 bp, 15 predicted proteins | sample 4694571 | NCBI WGS metagenome assembly VTLG01 (sample SAMN12604809, study PRJNA352737) | marine metagenome | biome: ENVO:00000447; feature: ENVO:00000209|ENVO:00000569|ENVO:01000036; material: ENVO:00002151; isolation source: viral sequences binned using virsorter ...
AATAAAGAGACCAGGAAATTTATTAGATTATATAGAAAATCGTTTTGGAAAAGAAATAACAATAACTCAATTTTGGAAGATTTTATGTAATACTTTTGCTTATATTTGGTCAACTAATCAAAAGACTATTGGGTGTCGTGGAGATGTTTTTGTATATAGTCCTTTAAAGAAGATGCAAGAAGTTGGTTCAGATTTAATACCATTTCATAAATTATTACATTGGACTATGTACTCGTTGATTGAACCTCTTGAATTATATGGGATTAAATTTTTGAATAAAGAAATTATGTTGCCATTACCAGAATATCGTAATGGTGGTTTATTAATAGATATAGGTTTAATTGATTTGAAAGATCCAACTTATTATGAAAAAATTCATAATGTTGGTTCAGAGTTAATAGTCGAATGGAGAGCCTTAACTTTAATTTTAATTGAAAAGATTAAAGAAGGAATAAACGAATATTATAAAAATGATGGTGTTAAATTAACAATGTCGCAAGTTTTACAAGGTGGTACTTGGGCTGCTGGAAGAGTTATTGCCCAAGAAAGAAGAAAAACTTCAAAACCTCCACTAACAATAAGATCAGATGGAACTGTATTTTAATTATTTAGAAATAGTAATAAGATATTGTTTAATTTCACAATCACGAAAATAAGGAATCAAATTAAATAAGGAAAACATATCTTTATATTTACATTTAAGCAATACATTCATTGAAATTTTATCAGAGAAAATATCACATTTTTTTGTTAAAATATCATTCATCATATTAACAGTAGTTAATTTTCCAAAGTCATTCAATGTAATATAGTATAGAATAGTGCTTTTAAAAAATGCGAATAGTTCAGTATATTCATCATTATTAATTAAATTATGATAGAGAAGAATATCATTATTACAAATTTTTTTAGAATGTGAAATAAATTTAGTAAATAAATGATTTGGAATTACAGGAAATGATTCCATAAATAGAACATAATCATATTTTGTATGTATATGAAAAAGATCTTTTAACTCAACTTTAACATGACTTTGTAAATCGTTTTTTATAACTCTTTGGTTACATATAATAATTGACATAGCATCAATATCAATTCCATGAATTTTAATATTTTTCTCTTTAATAAGATTAACAACTAATGGATTAGTAAAATATATACCTTCACCAACACCAATATCCAATATAGAAATATTATCAGGTAGTTGTTTTAAAATCTCATAATAGCCCCATTGAGTAGAAATTGGATTATTTTGATGAAACATTAAATCATATAAATAATTTTTAAAATAACTTTTAAGACACATAATATTAATATAACTTTAATATTATTTTTAATAAAATACCTTTTAATAAAATTAATATTAATTCAATTTTTAAACTATATAAATTTATTCAACAAATCTATCATCTACTATGAATGGATCATCATAGTCATAATCATCTTCTTCATCATCATCTTCTTCGTCATAAGAAAAATCATCTAAATTTTCAAAACCCCCAAATTGAGCATTCCAAAATGCTCTATAATCTTTTTTAGTGAAATGTTGTAGTGTATTATTAGTAAATTTGAGTAATAGTAAATCACCAAAAAAGAGTTTGGTGTCTACAGGTGGTGGAAGTTCTTCTTTATTAATTTGCCTCTCTCTACCACTAGTATAACCATATAGATGTATTGAACAACTATTAGACAATTCCCACACATGTAATTCCTTACATGCTCGAACCCCCTTATGTCTGAAATATTTACTGTAATCTTTTTCTGTCGGATTTACATCAATTTCACATATCGTCCCTGTCTTGTCTATTCGTATTGTTTTTTTCAAAACCATTTTAGTTAATACATTTGCTTTACTATGTATAATACATGTATTGTCTTTAATTTATTTAAGTTACAGTATCTAAATACTAATTATGAGTTTTATAACTAATATATGTATTCCAACCAACATCAACAAATGAAGTAAATATGGGTTGATAACGTAAATGCATATATGAAAAGTTAATATAATTAGATACAGGCCATACACAGCAATCTGCTTTCCATATATCAAAAAATTTTTGATCACATATTTTTCGGTACTCATCCATTGAACCAATGTGATTAGATGTGACTCCAAGATAAAATAGAATTGATGCTGGAGCATATATTGTTTGATCTGCGATCATTTTTTTAAAGACCATATGTTTTTGATGTTTAAATACTTTATCAATTTGTCTGTACCATAAAGTTAGACAAACTCCATTAGTAAATCCACCAATCATTGCCATTTTAGCACATCTTTGATAATCAATAGGTCTTTTTTCAATCTTTTGGGATATAATATCTCCAACACCCATTATCCCGGATGCCAATAGTATTGTTTTAAATTGCATGTATTAAATAAGTAACAATCTAATTTGTTAAATTATTTAAAAATAAACATATACACAATAATATTATGAATGATTACTGTGTTTATTTATTAATAAATACTTCGAATAAATATACCTATCTTGGTATAACAAATAATAGTGTTCGAAGATTACGACAACACAATGGGATTATAAAGGGTGGTGCTCGATATACGAATGCTAAAAAGGGCGAAGGGGAATGGAAGTATTATTTAAAGATTCATAATTTAACAAAGAGAGAGGCTCTGTCGATGGAAAGAACAGCAAAAAATTTGAGAAGAAGAGCAAGAGGAAATACACCTTTAGATAAAAGATTAGATGTTTTATTACCATTAGTATCAAAATTTGAAAAAGCCGAAGTAGAGTATTTCACAGAAAGTAGTTAAGAATAAAAAATTAAAATTTATTAATATTTTGTAATAATAAATGATAAATAATATCAAAATTTTTTTAAAAGGTTGTAAGTCACCTAGCGTAGACATGAAATATATAACAAGTAATAAAACCGCAATTGGCTTAGTTTTGACTCTAGTTTTACTCAATATATTTGGAGTAACAATAGTATCAAATTTGTATTTAGTTAGTTATTTAATGTATTCATATATAGAGCATATGATAAAACATAATAATGATTCCGATTTATTAATTATGTTTGGATGTTTTTTTTCAAGTAATATGGTAATTGAGAGTATTTTATTTAAATTTATGGAATTAAAATTTGAATTATTAGTTATAAAGTTATTTTTTTATATATGGACATTTCATCCAAGATTTAATGGTTATATAATGATTTATAATTATACACGAAATTATTTCAATATAACAGTAAAGAAGACAGAAGTAAATGAACATATTTTATCAGCATTAGAACAGTTAGAAAATAATCAAAATACACAAACAAAAAAATTGGAACAAGTCTTTAATTTTTATGAAAAATTAAATGAAGATTTAGATAAATACGAAAAATTTAATGATAGTTTATTTAATACCCCCGAATATAAAGTATATGAAGATGATCTAACAAGTTTAAATAGTGCGGATTCATTATATGTTCATCCCCCGAGTGAATTAAGTATTAAAGATGATACTTCAGATACAGTAGCAAAAGATAATTAAATAAGTCTATTAGTAGGATTATTACTGTTAGTAGGAAAGAATCTATCCATATATGGATTATTATTAGTTTCAACTCCAGGAACAATATTAGTTTGTTGAGAACCAAATAATTGATTTCTTCTAGATTGAACAAAAGAAGCATTAGTTGTTTCTTCTGTTTTTTTCTTAATTTTAGAATATCTTAATTCATTTTCAGCATTAAGTGAATTAGTATAAGTCGCTTGTTTACTAGGGTATTTTGAATATTTATTTTGTCTTGGTTTAACATAATTTTGTAAACTAGTTTTTTTTTTAACATTTTGTTTCATAGAAGAATGATTATTGATGGGTAAATTTCTTAATTGATTTTCCATATCAATAAAGTTCTCTCTTCCACTATTATTTTGATGAAATGGATTTGATTCAATATCAAGGTCATTATTGAATATATGTGCATTAATTCTATTATTAGATGTATTATGTAAAGAAGAAGTATTATTATATTTATCATTTCTGGAACTTTGATATAAATTATTTTCAGTTAAATTACCGTATATACCACCTAAATTTCTTCTAGTATGACTAACTTTTAAATCAAACATGTTATTATTTAATTTTTCTAATTGTTTGTCATATGAATCAGTTTCATTTTTTTTCTCCTCATTGTGTACTAATTCTTGAAAGTTATTAGTATTATTAGTTTGATTATCATCTATATAAGAGAAATAACTCATATTATTTATTACATAAATTTATTCAATATATTAATTTTAAGAATAAAGACGAATTCATATTGTTTAAAATAGATATATTGAATGTTAATAACAGTTTATTTTTTTTCTATACAAATTTTATATAATAATGGTTCAATTAATAAAAAAACGGATATATAAGCAAGATAAAAGTTATACTTATAATTTTTATAAAATAGTTGGAAATAAAAAAAAGAAAATTAGTTCTAAAAGATATCATGAATATATGAACAGAATTAAACAAAAAAAAAAGAATAGTATACCATTAATTTTAATTAAAGGTGGAAATGATTCCATTCAATATGGTGGATTGAAAGATACTGCTCTAAATTCAGCCAGAGATATGGATGATTTAAAAAAAAGATTACGAAAATATAAAAATAACCCTACTCTTAATTTATCAAATGCTTATATTGTCAAACACGGTATAACCCAAAATCCAGATGATAACTCTTTAAAAATTAATATTGAAGCAGAAAAAAAAATAAAACAATTATTAAAACTTACAGATTTTGAATTCAGTACAAAATTCATCTATATGGATGATGAAAATGGAAATCCTAAAAAATATATGGTTGTAATTCCAGAAAAAAAATCTGTTAAAACAATACAAAGTTATATCGAAAATAGTTTTGGTCACAATGATTACAATAAATTTAAAATTGCCGATAATGAAGGTGTAATAACTCCCCAAACAATAGATGAATATTTTAATGACAAAGATGAAAATACAAATCGAAGAATGAATCACAAAGAAAAAGTAGATAAACAAATAAAGAAATTTGATGTTTTTACAAAAGCTTTAGGGCATTATATTAAATTTTTACAATCTCTTAATAATCTTCTTGGAATAAAATTAGAAAAAATTAGAACTGCGAATATTGCATTTTTCAAAAAAAATGTAGATTTGTTAGATACACAAGTTATTTTTGCATTAATAACAGGGGCATTTGCAGAACCAGGTAAAAGAGGATTTTATAGAACTCCCAATCCAGTAGAATATGATGTTGGTGAATTAAAGACCAATTATAATATATATAAAGATGTAATGAAAGATCATGATTATAAACAATTTGCTCGTTTTATTAGAACAACATTAGATAATGTTGAAGAATTTGAAACAAATAGTAAATGGTATGATCCAATTAATAATATTGATATTGGAACAATTAACGAATATAATTGGGAAGAATATGTTAGTAAATTTGATGCTTACAGAACTTATTTAAGAAAGACATTTGTTCCAGGAGTTGGTAAAATTCAATGTGGTATAATCAAAGTTTTAGATAGTTATTTTGAATTAATAAATGAACGTCTTAGTACAATTGGTCGTCAATTTAAGTCAATTAAATCAAGAGATATTTTTAAATTACAACCATCTCAAATTTGCCTTAATATTCAACAAGGTGGTAAAATTCAAAGAGGAGGAGAAGCTGCTATAAGTAGTGCGGATGCGAATCTAAATCTAATTGGTGTTAATAAAGATGCGGAATTGAAACAAGAATTAAATCAGCAATTAGATTTATTATTACCAGGAAGTAATGTAGTTGAAAAAGTAGAAGAGAAAGTAGATCAAGTTGTAGAAAAAGCAGTAGAAACACAAAATATTAAAAAAGCATTATCAGAAAAAGAAAAAGAGAAATTAAAAGCTCTTCCAAATGAAAATTTATATTATGATGTATTTAGAGGATTTAGAAAAGATGATGGTTTTAATCCAGCAAAATTTGTAGATTTTATCCAACAAATTTTACAATATGAAATTTCAATGACAGAAATTCAAAAATTAAAAGAATTAAATGATAAATTTGAAGAACGATTAGATGAACTTAAGGGAAACCATGACGAAAATGAATCTAAAGCAAAAATTAGAAGAGATTCTTATATAATAGAATGTAAAAAATTTACTACAATATTAAATGATACAGATATTCCAATAATGAAAAGACTAAATAAATTAAAAGAATATAAAGAATATGTCAAAAAAACAGCAACTGATAATATTGAATATCAACAAAATTTAGAAAAATCATACGCAAGTTATAATTTTGATGTCGAATCTATGTTGAGTAATAATATTAATCTTGAAATAGAAGTGCTCAAACAAATACTAAATACTTCAAAAAACGTAAATGAACCAGATTATAAAAGTTTTAGTTCTGGTTTAATAAAATTAAGAAAAAAATATAAAAGTAAATTTGCTCCATCACAAAAAGAAGGAGAAACAGTAAAAACATATCGATTTTTAGAATTTTATGCGACGATTTATAAAAAATTAGTTATTAAGAAAACAGAAACCTGTGATCTTTATTCGGCATTTAATTTTGAACAAATTGCGAACTGTATTCATGAAGATTCAACAACAATATATAAAAATTATTCCAAAGAAAAATTGAATGATATGCCTACAAAATTAGCATTTCATCAATCATTAGCTAGTAAAAAATTAGAAAACTTAGGTTTTGGTTATCCTTTAATGGAAGATATATATAAACAACACAAATATATTCATCCATTTTTTTATGATGAAATAGAAGCATGTATAACAGAATTAAAAGACAAATTAACTAATGATAAAGAAAGACAAGATATAATAACAGGAGCACAGTTAAGTACTTTAAAAGAAAGAAAACGTGTATGGAAAGAAGAATTAGATGGGTTAAAATTAGAAACTTTAATGGAGGAAAAACATAAAAAAGAACAATTAAAACAACAGGCAAATGAAATCGTTGCAAAAAGAGCAGTAGCCGCTCAAGCAAGACAAAGATATAAAGATGAAATTGCTGAAGAGTCAAAGAATGATATAGAAGTAGCCCCAAGTAAGAATGCTCCTAAACTTTTTAGAATGAATACTTTAGAACGTAAAATAAAAGGAATAGATAAGGAAATTGAGAATTATGAAGCATCTAAAGCAATTACAGAAACTGGTGTAGCAATGGATAAAGCGAATAATATTCAAGAAGGTGGTTTATTTACGACAGATCCAACACTAAAAAGTGTAACATATACAAGTGATTTAGATCATGTAGTTACTATTGATAAAGAACAACCAAGCGATGTAAAGAAACAAGTTCAGAATTATATGCTCAATCAAAGAGTTTTCCTAAATAAGGATAAATATCAAAATATTTCTTATATTTATTTATTAAATGCTTCTTGTAGAGATTTTAATCAAACTTCAAGAATTTGGCAAAGTACAAAAAATGCGGTAGATCTTCAAATTGATGTAGGGTTTACGAATAACTTACATATAAAAGCACCAAAAAAAGAATTATTAACTTCAAATTTTGGAAAGAAATTCGATTCAGGATCACAATTAGAGCAAAATTTAGAAGAATGTGCTGAATATAGATTAAGATACCCTAGAGGGTCTGATGATGATTTTTATTTTGATGTATTAGCAGAAAACAGAAAAGAACTAAATGATGTTCAACGAATTACAAATGCATATGTATCTGATATTACAAAACAATATGATATGTGGACTATTCAAAAAAATGTATCTATAAATGTAAATGCGGAAGGTGATATAGAAGAAAATCAGTGGTTAGATTTAGCAGAAATTAAAATTAAAGCACCAAATAAATTAAATACTTTAGATAATATGATTTTAAGTAATAATCCAATTCGAAGAAAAAGGGCTTTAAAGAGTTTAATAAAATATGTAAGTTGGCCTGATATACCAGAGAATTATGATCCAATAAAGGAGGATCCATTTAGCCATTTACATGAAGAACCTCCATCCGGAGAAAATTTAGTTAGTGAAGAACAAGAAATTGGATGGAATTACAAAACTGGATCACCAATGTTTATAGAAAAATAATTAAGATTATATTTATATTTTAATCAAAGGATTCAATATATTAATGGTCTGTAGAATTTGTCATTCCGCTAGACATAATCGTAGAACTTGTCCACATAATTGGGAAATAACTACCACACGTCCTGGTAAATTACGATGTCGTTGTAAAAAAATTTGTAAAGATAAACGAAAATTGCGTGTTTTAAAGATTTTTGAAAAGAAAAGAGCATATAAAAGACGTAGACGTCATTCAAATGCTATGTTAAAACGTGCAAAGAAAATTGCATTTATTGAATTAGATCGAATCGAAAATTTAGTTCGTGCGGATGGTTTAAGTCGTTTTGAACGAGCTTGGTTTGAAGCATCTGGTGAGAATAGTTTAACATTTGATTTTGGTGCGATGAAAGAATGTGTAATGAATTCTCGTTTTGGTATAAGAGATATGAATATAAAAGAAGATCTTGCTTGGACGGATGGTACGAATACAGTTATAAATAAAACATTATTATGGACACAAGCAGAATTAGTAAAAACATTATTACATGAATCATTTCATCATACAGTAAAACGAACTCGAAGTGGGCCACCCAATTTAAATGATGATATAGAACATCTTGCTATGGCTTTATTAGGAGATCGAACTGAAAGATGGAATATGATGTTAGGGTGGTTTGATTGTGTATTAAAAGATTGTCAGAATCCGAAACATAACCATGATTAATTTTAATTTTAATTTTATTAATTTGATAGTGATATATTCGATTAATAAAATTCAGTCCCTAATAATATTAAATTAAAAATAACAAATAACAAATTAAATTTTGGTTAGTTTGAAAGTAAATTTTTGGACAGTTTATACGAGATAACTGACAACTCATAAAATTAAAAGTCTAATACATTAAAAACGTGAATTTCCAAGAAAATATGATCTTTCACAACGTGTATCTTCAATCCAACCAGCATATCCATTATCAATAAAAGCACATGGAATAGTTGCAAATTCTAGTCTAAGTTCTTCTTCTTCTACTTCTTCTTCATAATAATAATCAGCATTATATTCTTCATATTCTTGAATACTAATTCTATAAACGTCCTGAAGAGGCAACAATTTAATAGTTCTAACATAATCTGGTGGATACGTAGAATGTCCAGGCCAAAGTCCTGCTCGATGAAGATGAATATTCCAATCATACATTTTCTCATTACAAGCACCTAAAATAAATTTTAATGAATTTGAACTACTATCTGCTTTTCCAAGTAATTCTTCTATTTCAAATAAATGTTGAATCTCTTCCTCATTATCAGCACACATCAGAAAACCAGAATTATCAAGTTCAAATAATTTTTTTATAGGACAAAAAGTGCAAACAAGATTAGATAAAACGGCTGGAAAAGTTGTTTCAGCTTCAATAGTTTTTAAAATTTTTTGATTAAAATTAAAATAAAAAAATTCCGGTTCATAAATTTCTACAATTTTTAATACATCTACCGGACAATTTTCCAAAAATTTCATTATTAATTATAAAAGTCTTCTAAAGTTTGTTTATGGTTTAAATTTTTTTTGCTAATTAGATAAATTGTGAAACAATAGTGTATAGATAAGTATAGAATCGATTTTAAGTTTGATTAAATTCTTATGATATTATATAAATAATAAAAGTGGCTTCGATTTCTAATAAAAAGTGGGCAATTGTATTATCTTCAGATTTACATTTTGGCTCAGTACATTCTTCACATGGAATTGATATCCGTGATGACAAACGAGATCATGTTCAAAAAATCATTGATATGAAAGATGAACATAATGTTGAAATAGTTATATCAGCAGGGGACATAACAGATTATGGCACAAATGGTATATGTTGTTTTTGTAGTAATAACAATAATAATAGCGAAGATGAGTTAACACCTTTAATAAATAATTGGGTAAAACCATTAGAAAATGCAGGATTGGATGTTTTATTAACAGCAGGAAATCATGATACTTATACAGGACATCCATATTTTCATAAACCAGTATTACGATATCTAAAAAAAAAATATAATGCGACATATTGGCCATGGTTTTGGATGAAATATAATGGATGTTATGCTTATAGTAAAAATAATGTATTAATTTTATCATTAGGTATTTATCCAAAAAATTTAAAATTTTTAAAAAAAAATTTACCAAAAGATAAAAAAGATCCAGTAATCATTTTTTATCATTATAATACAGTAAATGAGCCATATGCTGATTGGTGGAAAGAAGATGAAAAGGATGCTTTTTATGAAGTAATTAAAGATTATAATATTATTGCCATAAATAATGGACATTATCATACAACATATGAAAAAGAATGGCGAGGATTTAGAATATTTAATTCAGCTGGAACTCAATTAATTCGTTTTAATATGAATAATAATAAAATAGAAAGTGTTGATTTTATTTAAAAATTTTTTATAATTTAAAAGTAATTGTTTTCTTTTTTCTAGAATTAAGTGTAAATGTAATCAAGTTATTTTCATTATTAGATGTTACTCCAATAGGAATTCGCATATTATTATCATAATAAAATACAAGTTCCTTTTTAAATAGAATTTTAGATTGTTTAAGGGACATATATCTAATTTCAACTTTGAATTTATCTCCAACCCATTGGTGGTAATTCATATGTTGATATTTCATATCATCATCACCTTGAAATCCTCCACAACATCCTGCTTCAGAATATCCAGTTGCGGTCCAGTCATGTGGAGAACGAGTAATTTCTCGTGTCATTAATTCAATAGATGTTTTTAGTTGTTGTGTCATTTTAAAATTGTTTTAAAGAAATTGCTTTGAAATTCAATTTTATAAATAAAAATGTAATAAACCGTGTTGCTACGCAACACTAGAGTTTCAGTAACTGCGGAATGTGATTTTTAAGGATATTTTAATCCTATTTATATTAAGGAATTAGAATTGAAATATTAATATTAATATTAAATCAAAAATTCAATATGAATATTGAGGAAAAATTTATTACTGAATGTTATAAAGGTGATAATTTGAATATTACCTTTCAAAATCAGTCTAATTTTGTTGAAAATACAGAAACAGATTGGATATTTGACGTTCGGGAAACCTATGTTAGAAAAGTAAAGGTAGGATATTTTGCTATCTGTGAAGTAATTGATGAATTAAAAGAGATAATCCCAAAATGTAAGAAAAATGTTTTTCTTTATACAAATTTTAAACAATGGCTTTGGCTTAAACGTTATCCTAATGAATATGATATTGAAGTGGAAGGAGAACGAAAAACAGTTTGGATTTGTAAGATTTTAGAATTCGAACAATTTCTTAAAATGATTAAGTTTGAAGGAGAATTTTCAAAACAGGCAGAACAATATTTTAGTTCACCTGAAGATATTAAAATGGTAAAAATTATTTGTGGACGTTGTACCCCTTCAATGAAATGGTTAGATGGAGTTAATCGTAGATATTTGAAACGACATAAATTTTCTCAAAATGAAATTGTGGCAATTCAAGCAGTTGCTGGTTCAGGTAAAACGACAACATTACTTGAACTTGCTGAAGTTCATAAGAAAAAGAAAATTTTATATTTAGCGTTTAATAAAGCGTTAATCGGTGAAATACGAGGTAAATTATATCACAAAAAAATTAGAAATGTAACTTGTTGCACATTTGATAGTTTGATGCGAGATATTTTTATCAAAAAATCTGGTGTTGAGAATGATAATATGACAATTATGGATTTAAAGCCTCAAACAATTGGGAGTGTTATTCCTTGGTTAGCGAAAAAACCTTGGAATATGAAGAAACATTATTGTCAATGGTTCGCAAAGTTTTGTAAACAAGTCGAACACGATTCAATATATGATTTTATTAGAGCGAATTTCCAGAAACAGAAGAAAACTATGTTAATTATGTTATGGGAGAGGGTAATGAAAAACCAGTTCTTTACGTTTGATAGTATTCGAAAGGTTGTAGAGGTTAAACATTGGGCAAGAGGATATCTAGATGATAATTATGATATGGTATTTTTTGATGAAGCTCAAGATTGTGACCCACTTATGTTAAAAATGTTGTTAACTGATACAACAATTCCTAAAATTTTTGTAGGTGATCCTAAACAAGCGATTTATGAATGGCGAGGAGCAATTAATGCTTTCGATAAACTTCCTGAACATACATTTGTAATTGAATTTTATAAGACATTTCGTATGGGTAATCCAGCTTGTAAAGAACTTTGTGAGGATTTTGATGATTTATGGATGGTTTCTGGTGTTAAACGTAAGACATATATGTATGAAGATGCTGAACCACAGGCAAAATATGTATATTTATTTCGAAGTTGGAAACGATTATTAACTGCTGCTAGACAGATTAAGAATGTTTGGATTAATAAATTCGATCAACAGGTTGCTTTTATGAAACGGTTACATAATAAATTAAAGATTTCTAAATTGAGTGAAGAAGAAATGGCTGGTTTCGCGGATGATTTACCTTCTTTTTTACTTAAATTAAGTGAAAGAGAATTAAATGATTTAATTTCTGGTATTGAAAAGAATTTAGTTCGAAACCAAGATTTAGCGGAATGTATGATGTATACTGTTCATGCGTATAAGGGATTAGAACATGATATTATTCGTATCTGTGATGATGTAAATATTGAAGATGAAGAAAATATTTATTATGTTGCCGCTACTCGAGGACGAAAGCAGATTATTTTTGATGTCCCTGAAGTATATTTTGACGAAACGGCACATGAGATTACAGATAAGGGTGTTTTAGATCGTGTGTATGGTAAATATACTAAACATTTTGGAACTTTAGAACAATTTATTCAAAAAAAACCAAGATAATAAAATTGAATATTATAGAGATTTGCCAACTAAACCGTGAAATAATCTGAATTATCAGATTTATTAGAGTTTAATGAATCTTTTAATGTAAAATTGTGGGTAGGGCTTTCATATATATGGTCGATATAACACGCATATACAGTGTTATCATCAATGTCATCTTGTTTAGTGTTATAATAACATTCCATCATTGAGCAAATATTACCCATAGGGGTATTATAATAAACAAATATTATAATTAACTATGGGACTGGTTTTATTTTATTCTATGATACATGTCTATGGTGTTAAAGAACACCTGGTAGAAAAATAAACATAAAAAAAAAAATCAAAATAGTTGTTAGGGAACAAACCCCCTCTACCTTGAATAACCACTCCAACTCGGCTACAATTAGTACAATTGTTCCGCCGCACAAATAAATGTGCGGGCGACCTCGTCGACTCGATGGTGTGGAAGACATCTATACACGCTCTCCTGCGAAAGATATCAAAAAACGAAAAGTTGGCGAATTATCAATGAGAATATTCTAGTCTTTAGATTTTTTTGCTGCGTAGAAAGTAGTAAATCGATTTTAAATTTTATTTTTTAGTTCTAATATATTTTTAGTTTCGATAATATCGCCTAATTCGATACAATAAACAGGTTCGTCATATTTAACTGTAAGACCATTCGAATAAGTTTCATTAACAGAATTAATAATAGATGTTTTAATAAATAATGCAGTAAAACTGGGTCGTTCTTTACCATAACCATTAGTGAATTCGACATAATCATATATTTTTGGTTGTGTATAATTAGTTTTAATATCATATAATTTACCTCTATTACCTTTTTTAATTTTAGAGCCTTCTTTCATTTTTCTATATTCTCTATTTTTTTCCCCAGTAATCATAACATCAAATGGCTTTTTATTTAAAGTAAGTTTCAAAATTTTCATTTATATTTTAAATAAATACAATTATTTTTTATCTTAAATAAGTAATTAATTTTTATCATAAGTTCTATGACATTTAGTACATAAATAATACATTGGAATTTTACCATGAAGTTTTATAAAATGTTTATAAATATGTTTAAGTAAAACAGGTGTATTCTTATCTTTATAATATTTTTCAGTTGAGTGTTTTAAAAGACTAACTCTATCACAATTTGGTCTATTACAATGTGCTCTTTCTAATTGTTTTACATCATTACTTAATTTACTTCGATGACAATGTTGGCAATTAGTAAATCTATTATATGAAAAAAAACTTCTTACTAATTCTACAGCAGGTCTTTTGATATGATTTATAATCTCTTTGAATGTACCTATTACTTTAATATTGGAGGTTAAAGTTCTTATTTTAGTTATTTTTAATTTTTTATTAATAATTTTCCTATTTCTTTTTAATGAATCTTTATATATTTTACTCTCTGGATCATTTAAATATTCAAACGATTTTTTACAAACTTTTTTTCTGTTTTTTTTCCTTTTTTTACGAGCCATTCTAAATTAGTTAACATAGCCAATTTTGTAGAAAAATCAATTTTAATTTTTACGGGACTTCCTTTTTATTTTCTTACTACGTGTAGTTAAATATATTTGTTAAATTAATCTTTCATATTAAGTGCAATAACAATTCCAACAATAATACAAAGAATAAAGTATACAAAATCCAATAGATAATGTTTAAATGTTTTTAAACTTTTAACCATAAATGTACCTTCTTTATGATATCCTAATTTTTTGTAATAATTTTTGACACCAATGCCTGAAATTACTACAATTTTTTCAAAATCGTTTTCTAACGCAATTTCTTCAGCCTTTTTCATTAATTTTGTTCCTAAACCAGAATGTTGTGTTTTACTATTCTTCTTCTTATCAAACTTGAATAATGGTTTCATATTTCCATATACGTGTAGTTCTCTAATAAGAGCAGCATTCTTAATCGGTTCAAGGAAATCAACAGATGTATTTCTAACTAATCGAAGTCTTACAAATCCAAGAATAGTATTTTCATCTTTCGTTTCGAATGAAATGAAATATTCCTTACCACCAGATGCATTATATTTGCGAACAAATAGTTTAATATCTTTAGGGTGAATTTTCTTACCTTTGACCTCTCGACATCGAATACATCTACATTTTTCGCCTCTATCCTTTAACATTTGAATTAAATGTTGTCGAAGATTTGTTACTTGATTTCCTCCTGTGAT
>VTLG01000277.1_pt1 | contig 15083 bp, 12 predicted proteins | sample 4694571 | NCBI WGS metagenome assembly VTLG01 (sample SAMN12604809, study PRJNA352737) | marine metagenome | biome: ENVO:00000447; feature: ENVO:00000209|ENVO:00000569|ENVO:01000036; material: ENVO:00002151; isolation source: viral sequences binned using virsorter ...
TCAACATTAGCAAATGTTAAAGTAGGGCGATTCATTGCTCCTGAGTTACTAATAGATAATCCGTCTACTTGCATCGGGAGAGCATAATAAGTTTCACCATCAAAAACAATAGGACCGTAATTAGTATCATCTATCCCCGATCCAGTAACTGTCATACCTACTTTTAAATTAGTCGCACTAGCAACATTAAGAGTAGTACTGTTATTTACATCAGCACTAGCTGTGGTTTGTTGACTGGTTGCTGCTCCCGCTGTGGTATAACCACTGAAAGTTAGGGTTACTCCGGAAGCTAGAGTTTGTGCTCTATTTAAAGTTATCTGTGTTCCAGTTATAGCTGTAACTCGTACATCCGTACTTACACCAGGATGAAAATGTAAAGTTGTGCCAGGAGAGTATTCTAGTTCAAATAAAGTTACTAGTCCGCTGTTTATTTCTAAACTTTGTAAATCTGATGTTATTACATTTGTACTCATGCATATATTCTTCTAAAGGTTGCTCCTATAGTATAATAACTACCATTACTATAGTTAATATTATAATTTTCACAAACTACTTTTATTGTGCGTTCTGAGCTTGTTGCATTTTCGTCTGGTACTGTAAAATCAAAACTTGTAACTCCTCCTTTATCATCAAAAAACTTTATAATATCATCAGCAACAGATTTTTCTCTGTTTTTGAGTTGTACTTTATAAGATTCCTGTAAAGAGTTAATTCCTTTTTTTCCTCTTTGCTCGTATCCATCCCCAAATCTGATCTTCCTTACTAAAGATTTAGTAGATCTAGTAAGATCATTATCGGGACGAATGGTTGCAGTAGTTATATTAGTGCCTGAAATTTGAAAACCTATTGCCATTATGTTGCTCCATAAGGACTTAATATTCCACCCGCCCTTTTTTCTTCTGTTAATTTTTGTGTTACAATTTCCGCTATTTGTATTCCCAAAGTATCCATGGTTGCTGCATCAGAATCTACTTCTGTATCAGTATCTCCTTCACTATTCATATTTATAGTGACTCCTACATTATTTGTTTGCATTCCAGGTCCTCCCCCTCTAGGGAATGTTACTGGTATATCCTTTCCATTAGGTAAAGGAACTACTGCTTCATTACCATGTAAAATTGCGGGATACCCAGACATTGGACCTCTTGCTACTCCTCCGGTCGCATATCCCATAGGAGGGTATATACCTGTTTTTCCGGGTATGAAACCTGAAGCAGCGGCTGCTAGAGTTGCCTTTACCAACGCCCAAGTTGCGACAATTAAGTTACCCTCAGAAAGCAACTTCTTACCTCCAAACAGCTTCTCAAACAGAAACTTTCCTTTTTCCCATACGGTTTTTCCCATCTCAAAAAGGTAAAAGGCTGCCATTATTTTTTGTACTGCTTTTCCTGCCTTACTATTACCTAATAATGCAGTAACAGCCATTCCTAATCCGGCAACTTCTTTCATAGTTATTTTATTTGACTCTTTCATTGTTGCATTTAGTTTATCAACAGGAGTTTTATCTTCTCCTAGTCCAGTACCACCGCTCAAATCGTCATCTCGTCTTTGCGCAGTAGGAACTATTTCTTGAAGTTGGTCCATTGCTCCTGGTACTGTTGTTCCATCGCCTACTGCGGGACTACCCTTTGTACCCACACCTTCACCTTCCTGTCCAGGCAATTTCATAGGTGCATGCCATCCCTCAGGAGTAGTGCCATCACCTTCACCGGGACACATACAAGCGTGGCAGGCTTCACGAAGTTGTTCAATAAGACGTGTAATTACCTCTTCCAAAGCTGTTGCAAGCTCTGTTGACCCTTCGGTCATAGCAGTTTTAACCCCCTCACTAACATCTTTTGTGCCTTCTTCTATTTTCTTGGCTATAGCTGGAGCACTACTGTCTTTTATTTTCGTATCTATTGCTGTTGCTCCTGCTGTTATTCCTTGCTCTATCCCTTCCTTCATTGCAGTAGCATTTCTCTGTGCCTCTGTTTCAAACCCTAACCCGTCCATAATAAAATTAGTTAAGTTTTTAGCAACATTATCTATCATTCCTGAAGCTACGCTTGTCGCCATTCCAGCTAACGCTTCTTTAATAGAGGCATCTCCTTTTAGTACATCAGCTATCCCTTTTTGAAGCCCACCTTCAAAATCAGCTATCATGTCATCTTGCATCTTTTTTGCTAAGTCGCCAGCTCTTTCGAGTTCTTCATTTTGTGCTTGTAACTTTTCTAACTGTAAATCAAGAATAGCTATATGATCCGCATCTGCCTTGTCCCCTAGAGCTCTAGCTTGGTTAATTTTTCTTTGTACTTGTTCTTGTTCTGCAAGATTTGCGACTATTTTTTGATCACGTGCTAATCGTTCTCGTTGTAAAGGTGTGGCACCTAGATTTGCTTTGATAAAGGCGACTTCGCCTTTTAGCTTGTCTTTTGCCATAGTAACTTCAAGCTCGTGTTGGGCTTTAAGTTTTAATAATATCTCATTCTGACGCTTTAATCTTGCTTGTACATTTTTTCCGCCTGGATCAAGTTTATTTAGTTCCCCTATCTGATCTGTTACCGTTTTCATCATATCAGAAACGGAAGTCTTATATCCAGTTAATCCTGCTTCCCATTTGTTAAATTGAGTCTCAATTTCTTTTCCTTGTTGAATGACAAAGTCTGCGGATTGTCCAGTTTTAACCATACCTTCTTCTAACTCTTTCATTCTTTCAATAGCTTCTGGACTCAATAGTTTTCCATCCGCCATTCTTTGAGCGTACCCTAAATATTCTGCTTGTGCACTGGTTAATGGGCCTAAGCTTTTAAAATAAGCAACTACTCCACTAGCTGCTTCTTCGGAAGCAACTCTTAAGTTTACATATGAATCAGCGTCCTTATCAGGATTGTACCCTGCTGCTATATTTGCCGCGTCCATGGCTTTCTGTTTGGCTTTTAAAGCATCTAAAGCATCATCTTCTGCTCTAGTTCTATTTCCTGCTCCAGAAGTATCAAACCAGTCTCCCTCGGCTCCTTCAGGAGTTAGAAGGTTACCTATAGTTGCCATCATAGTCTTAAACTTACCGGCTACAAATCCACCTTTTTCCTCTAACGCTTTCTTATGCGCTTTTTCTTGCTTGGTTAACTCCTGTAATTCATAACCTGCTTTAAGATTTGCTTTGCCATACTCCATTTGAGCTGTAGCTGCCTCTCTTAATGCAGATCCTGCACCTTGCATAAACTTTCCTTGAGCACCTAAGCCCTGCAAGAAGTTACTTTCTCCAGTTCGTGCGCTATTCGCTCGTAGAGTTGCTTGTATTTCTGCAAATTTTGCATATTCCTCATTAACTCTCTTTAATTTGTCTGTTAAATCACCAAACTGTCCTGTAAGAGCATCCATTTCTGAAGTAGGTTTAATTAGTCCAAGCTTCTCTGCTCCCATCTTTAAAAGATCAAAAGCCATAACAGCCATACCAATCCAACCTGCTGCTGCCATAGCTTTATTAGCATATTTTGCGAAAGCGGCCGTGGCTGCTTTCATACCTGCCATGGCGCCTGCATAAACGGATCTTACACGCAAAATAGCAGCACTCATACCGTTTGTCATTTGTCTCCATTTTCTACCCGCATCTTCAGTAAAAGTAGTGTGTCCTCGCTTCATTGAACGTAATGTTGTGAGGTACTCAGCAGCTTGACGCTTATTCATTTGCCTTATAGCACCCTGACCTTTTTCAGCGTGAGCTAACATGGCAGAGACACGTTTTTTATCGGCCGCTAGCATCTCTTGGTTACCTGCTTGTAACATTTCTAGCCCTGAACCTTTTTTAGCTTTTCCTGCCCCTTTTGCGGCAGCGGCCGAGACTCCACCTTTTTTCAGAATATCTGCTTGGTTTTTCTCAAACTTTTTAAGGTCTTCCCCTGCTTTTTTATATGCTTTTCCTGCGTCGTCTGCGGCCTCTTTTGACTTCTCAGCCCAGTCATCAAGACCGGGTATAATTGATTTGAAAATAGGAATAGCTAATAGTGCTAGAGCGGCTGACATAGACATAATATTTTTAATAAAAAATTCTGCAGTTGGTTCGGCCATAGCAGCTATCCAACCTTTTATTGGCTTCATTATTTTATCAAATGCGACTCCTAAACGTGCTACAGAGTTCGCTTGTACATCTGTTGCTTCTGAGACTGCATTAAATTTATCTTGTAATTGACCTTGTACCTCATTAAATACTGCCATCTTTTTCTCAAAATTTGACAAATCTTTTGCAGATTTTCCTAAAGTTGCGGCATAGTTCTGATTAGCAGTATCTAATCTAAGTATAATACCTAATTCGTCTAATAGTTCTGGTTCTGCTTTAGTAACACCACGAATTAAACGATTATAAGAATCTGTAACATCTCTTCCAAGAATTTTTGACAAGTTAGCAGCGCCTTCTGCTAATTGGGTTATTTGTGTAACGTTAAGACCAGCAGCAGTACCTATAGCTGCAGATTCAGAAGCAGTTTGAAAATCTAGCATAGCACCCGAAGCTTCTTGGATAGACGCAGTAAGTGAACGCATGCCCACACCCGTTGCGCCTGTAAATGCAACCTGAGCATCTTGCATAACACGGAAATCAGCAGCTTTCTTTAAGAAATGAAAGGCTGCAGTGATTGCAAATATATTAGAAGCAAGAATAGCATAGGCAGGTACGAGAGTGCCCGTCATACCTTGTGCCATCTTTGAGAAATTTTTTGTAGTATTAGAAGATTGCTTAGATAGCCCTTTTAGATTTCTATCTGCGTCTTTCGCAGACTTACCTGTTCTTTTCTGGGACTTCTCTACATCGTCTAGTGCAACTCCTAATTTTTTAGAATCGACAGCAACACGTCTAGTTGTGCCTTTGTCATCAACTATAATATCAATATATACTTTATCTTTTCCGGCCATTAACCCTGCACATTATGAGTGTATGTCTTACCACTGCTATGCTGACGTTTCCTTTCTTCAGCTTTACGTTTCTTTTCTTGCTCTTCTGATTTCTGTGTTACTACAATTCCTTCCCATAATTTCATGAAATAAAGAATTACTTTTCTATCCTCTACTTCAAATAACTCAAAAAGATGGTTTATTGTACTCCAATCCTTTCCCATATAGGTTCCAGACATACCATCCCATCTGTCGGATAGATACCCATATATTAAAAATGCCACTTGAACTTCATCTGGAAACTCAGACGGTTCAAGCGGCATTCTTTTGGGGTCGGGTTCCTCTCCTAATTGTTCACAAATTTTTAGGTATTTTTCCCAATCAATTTGAGAGGTGGATTCTTTTACGTATTTCTCAAGTAACTTTTTAACTTCTGTTACTTGTTCCCAGTAAAATTTTCTAGATCACCTACTGTTTCAGTTACCCAAGTGTCAAAATCAGTCGCATTTTTCATAAGCAATTCTGCATTATCTTGAGTATAAGGTAAACAATCGTCAGGATCTAAGTCTCCAACATCTACCAAAAGAAGCTCTTCTAGGTAACGATATTTTAAGCCTTTCCATCCTTTGATTACGCCTTTACAATATTCAACAAGAAACTTATCTTCGTTTAATTCTTCTTCCGGTTGCCGAGTCTTTTTATTCCATTTAGTAGTTAAACACTTCTTACGCAGTCTTACCAACTCTTCACGGGCTAAGTAGCATAAATCTACTTTCATATCCGCATACCCAGGAAAGTCAATGGATACTGTTTTACTAGGAGTCATTAGACTCGATAATGATACTGGTTCTTTCTTTTCTATTTTGGTCTCGGGCATGGTTTTAAGTCCTTATTAAAATTTATAGAGATAGTATAATTCAAAAGACACTAAATGTCAAGAATTATTTTTGGAGGGTGAGAGGAAAAAGGGGCCGAAGCCCCTTGGATATTAAGAGTACTCGCTTGGTGCGTAGTATGTAATGCTTGTGATCTCGTTTGCAGTTCCAAAATCTGTAGGAAGTGCGTGGAAGTTGCTCTCTAGTGAAATTACATCCTCAACAGAGTGTGAAGGAACTTCAAAGTGAACATTATCCATCTGTACTACCATAGAAGGGGTTCCTGCTTGCGCAGAGCCACCAATCTTGAGAGTAACGGCAAACTTATTAACAACCTGTGACATAGCGTCTGTAGATACCAAATCATTAAAGAACTGTCTAGAAGTTCCTGAAGTTTGGTCCGTATCACTTAATGTTAAGTAGCAAGTTGCTGCTCCAGTAACATTTCGTGCACCCGTTACGTGCTCAAGTGGCTTGTTAACAAATCCTAATTCATCAGGTACTAAGTACGTAATATTATTAGAGATTGTAAAACTTCCGCCTGTTAACGCAAGGTTGTACTTACCATCGCTATTCGCATTCATTCCACCTGGGAATATAGTCTTATTATCAGCAGTAATGTCAATAGACGTTAAACGGTTACGAATAAAGGTATTTGTACTAGTTATTGCTTCATCAATTGCTTGAAGTGCGTGCTCACTGCTTCCTGCTGGGGTAGAACTAACTAACCAAACAGCAGTACCATTAGTATTAGAAGTATCAAATACTAAATCTCCGGTTGCAAGGTTTGTTGAAGTATTACTTCCGTTAAGAGTAGTCTTAACATTAGAAGTCATATTTCCACTTGCAGGAGCTGCAGCTTGTACTCTGATATTCTGGGAACGGTCTTCAATTTCTTTTGCCATTCCTGACCAGTTCAAAGTAGCAATACCTTCTACATCAAAATCAATAGTAACTTCATTTATAACAGCTTCTGTTATTTTATAAACGATTGGATCATTAGCATCCGTATCAATTACAAAATAGAAGTGCAAAGGATGTAAAGCTGCACGGTTAGATTCTGTCATTACAATAGTGCTATAATCACCAGCAGGAGTAATAACAGGGCCACTAACTTTTGCAACTGCTCTTCGGAAATCATTGTTTCCACTTGTTAATGAGGCTACATCAAAAGTTAAATCAGTTCCGCCAACAGCATCTCCTATCTTTTCACTTTGAACTAAGAAAGTATCATCAACTGCATAACCATCTCCAGGAGAGTCAACAGAAGTAATACTTGCTACTCCACTTCCATTTACAGTTATTGTAAAGGATGCACCTCGTCCTGTACCATCACTCATGGTATAGTCATCTTCGGTAATTGTATATGTTCCTGCTGCTCTATCAGTATCAGTTGCGCCGCCCAAAGTATCAACGGTTGCAACACCAGACGCATTATTATACACATCAGCACCTGCCATTGCAGCCCAAAGAACTTCTTCTACCGAATGTACATCAGTAGCCGCATCGGCTGTTTTTATACCTGTACCAGGGCTACTTTTTGATTTAAAAGGTCTGATATAAGTACTAAATGACCACTCTGCAGGAGCAAGAGAGTCGGTAAACATACGACGTCCACGACGTGATATGCCTTTCGTACTTTCCATTTCCGACAGCAGAATTTCAGAGGTATTTGTAGTTTGTGAGAAACTATACCCATCTAATATAGGTAGTTCCCAGAACGTTCCCGCCCCTGCGGTTCCATCATCTTCAGCATCTTGGTTACGCATTTGCACAAACAAGCGCGTATCACGGCTGAAGTATAATTGATCTGCCATAGTTTTCTCCTATGAAACTTGAAAAGACTGGTCGTGAATGTTTATTCGTGCCAGAATTTTCTAATAACGAACCTCTATAAGTATTTCTCCTACTCCGAGCGGTTCTAACACACCTTCATCAGTATCAATACTGAGGATTGTGATCTGTTGGGTATATTTTTCTAACCCTAATCTATCGTGATACTTTAATTTACTATTATTTTCAATTACAGTCTCAACATCTTCTAGTAATTCGTCTAAGGCATCTACTGCATCCTCTTGATTAACGTAGCATCTTACAGTAATATTTAAAAATCTATCTTTAAACCCGCCTGTTTGATATTGCCTTGACTCACTCCCCGCATTTAAATGTACTGCAGGAAACTCTTCTATTTCATCCCAGAATTTTAGCCGTGGGCTTGTCTGGGCAACAGCAGTATGGTATATACCTCTACCATCAATTAGTGCGATTTTATCGGATAATGCTTTAGTAATAGCAGAACGACGAGTTGTATAATTTCGTGCCGTACTTGCCATTACTGTCTCCTAGTATAAAATCTTCCTAACGCAAATCCTGCTGCAATTTCTCTTATTGAAGCATCAATAAGACGTCTCGGATCTCTTTCTGGGTTTGCCCAGTTTCCGGAAGACCCTGTTTCAAAAACTTGATATGGCTCTTTCGCATATGTATACCCAAAACTAGGGTATCCTTGTGGCGTTTGTATTACGTCTGTCATTTTTACGCTATTCGCAAATGTGCCTGTTTGATTTTCTAATCTTGGTGCTCCCATATTCTTTCTTACTGTTTGAGGAAGCTTCTCACTAATCATTGCCATTACAGTATATAAACTAGCGCCTTGTTGATTGCCTGCGCTAGAACCTCTTTGAGCTTTAAGGGGTCTTGCTTTCTTTCCACTAGATCTAGGAGTTCCAGGAGGTGTTCCTGTTCCACTATGACTTATTGATTTCTTTGGTCTACTAACCCCTTTTCTTTTGGCATTAGTTCTTCTTTTTCCCTTAAGTATAGCTCCTAAAGCCACTAGTCTCGCAATCTCTCGAGCATCTTCTTCTATACTATTACTACTTTTTTTCTTCTTCCAGTCTACTCTATTTGCCCACTCGATTAATGATTTTTGTAAAGTATCTTTGATACCATTCGGCTTTCCCCAATCGTATATTTCTGTACCAGACTGATTCGCTTTAGTTGGAACATAATCTATAATTACTTGTTGGTTTGTCTTTATTCCTAATTTTCCTTTCGTTACTTTTCCCTTTTTATCATAAGCTATAGGTTCTACAACTTCATACTTTAATTCTAAATCTGGAAATCTTTCAAAAATACTTTTCCATTCCCCGGTTCCAAAAAAGGATTTAAGCTCTCCACCCTTTAAATAGTTCATTACGGCTACGCCTCTAGCTGAACCAACTGTTGATCCTCCTCTATGAGCTATATTAGCGCCGCTCTTGAATTTGCCTATTTCTGAGCTACTTTCAAACCAATTTCGTCCCTCTTCTTCCTGTCGTTGGGTAAGTTTTTTAGGGTTTTTAGTACTTAATCTTTTTCTTCTATTATATTCATGCTTGCCGCCTCTTAAAGGAGTACTGCTTTCCGCTTCTAATCTACTATTTACGAATTCTACGCCTAATTCTTTAATAAAGCCAAAAAAGTCTTTATCTTCAGTGGGCATGTTTACCCGTAAAAATTTTCCATTATACCCTCTTCTTATGGGAACAACCCCACCTGATTTCTTATTTGAATATTCATTATAAACTATAGGAATTTGTCTTAGTGCTTCTGCTTTAAAATCTGCTTTACTAATGGTTGCTGTATTGCCTGATTTTCTATTTTCCATTGCAGCATTAAAACCTTGTTCCATAGCATTAGCTAAATCATCGGAAGTCAGCGTTAGATAAGTACTAAACTCTTTAAGTTGTCCTCGAGCCCAATCATCATCAATCGCCTTGGCTGCGTCGTCTAATAACTTTATTACATCTGGCTTAGCCATTAGAAATTTTTATACAAGTCTAAGACTCGCTTAATGTGGTCTGGAAAGCTTACATTATTTGTTTGACTAGTGCTTGCTTGGTTTTGTATGCTAGCACCTGCTATAGTTTGCCTTTGCTTATGCTCGTCCTTTAGGTAATAAGTAATTAAGTCCAGCACTGCGAGCTTAAGATCAGAAGGTACTGCACTATAGCCGGCTGTATAGATAACTTTAACCGAGCCAACACCTTCGGGCCAATTTTTAAATCTTCCGGAACCAAGTGTTCTGAGTACGCTATCAGTCTTAGCGTTTAGATAGTATTCATGGGCTCCTGTGGTAAGTGCAACGTAGTCGTCTGTGTATGCGGTTCTCTCGTGTACACTTACTATGGCATTAACTGGACTCTCTGTTAGTTGGACAATATGAGTACCCCAGGTAATGTCAAAATATTCTGTTTTATTTGATGAATAATAGTCAACAAAGCTATTTCCACAATAAGTTTTTACTAATGCACTTACTGATGGTATTAATACATTCAGACGAGCATCATCTTTAGGTTGAGTGATACCCTCTGCTGTTTTATACTGTTGTAAAGTAATTAAATCTGCCATAAGTTATTTAGTAAAAACTTGGGGGAGGGATTGCCTCCCCCGAGTTATAAGAATCACTAATGTAATTCTAGTTAAGTGTACGGCTTATGCGTACTCTATTCTAACAGCACCGTTGTCGCCAGGATGTGCACCGGCTGCAGCTTCAAGCTCATTAAATCCTAAGGATTGAGCAGCTACAATAGCGGTACGCTGACCAGCAACTTCGTAGTCAGTCTCAATGCTAACTCCCTTCAGACGGGGGATAACATAGTTATTTACTGCAACTGCAACGGCAGCTGAAGTTGTTACGGCACCACCAGCACCTGTTTGGCTAGCAAGCGCATCGGAAGCTATTACGGGCGAACCGTAGATAGAACCAACAGCACCGATTAGCTTCATTGCTGTATCAGAGCCGACCTCTGACACGTCAGAGAAAGCAGCATCGCCGATAAGGTTGTAATACTGATCCACAGGAACAATATAAGCAACATCAGCAGGATTAACACCAAACTTGCCCATTTCTGAACGAATTGATAGCAAGTTAGCGCCTGTAACAGCATCAGATGAACCAGAAGCATCGAGATCAGCTACGAGAGTTGAGTCGAATGCATAAGGTGTGTTTGCACCGTCAGTTCCAGATCCGCCTACGAGACCCTTGAAAGAAGCATTACCCAACAAGATTGATGAGTCGATTGCTTTCGCGTGTGCACGCGCAAGGGCTGTGGTTATCATTGGTAGAAGAGTAATTACTACCTGCTCGTCAGTATCATTGCTGATGAACGTACCAGAAACGAGTCTATAGGCTTGTAGCAATATGCGATTAACGTTGTAGTTATTATCGCTTGCACCCTTCTCTTCCAACAAGTTAGCAGTGGTCTCAAGACCTGTTGCATTCCAGTTGGCGTTTTCGGTATCAGGAGCGATTGGTAGAACAGTCGCACCAGACAATACCTGGATTTCACGGAAAAGAGGAGCTACTTTTTGCTCCAGCTTAACAGCTTCTTCAAAAGTAGAAGCTACGCTTACGTCGATACCAGCTGCGCTAGTAGCATCATAAGTTACGCCTGCTTTTTGCAGTACGTCTCTTCCGTAGTCAGTGTCATAGCCTTTCTTAGTAACTTTACCAAGAATATGAGCATAAACTAGCTCTTGCTTAACATCTTTTGAAAGTTCAGTTGAGTTACGATTTGAGAATACACGCTTTGAATCACGCATTTTAGTAAGTTCATCGTCTTTCTCAAGAAGGACTTTTTCATGCTCCTTCATAATCTCATCAATCTTGGCATCTTTCTCTGCCATTTTAGACTCAAGGTCTGCCATAAGTCTATCAGCACCTGACTCGATGCCAGTCTTAATAGCAGTTTGTACCTCTTGATCTTGCTGGGCTTTAGCTTCTGCGTCAGCAGCAGCCTTCTCCTCAGCCTCTTTTTGAACAGCCTCTTCGGCTGCTTTTTGCTCGGCTTGCTTCATTGCAATTTTAGCAGCAGTTTCCTCAGCTACCTTTTTAGCAAAAGCTTCCAAGTCAACGGGTTGTTGTGTCTCTTCAGACATTTGTATCTCCTCTTGGACTTGCGCCCCGTCACTATTAGTGAAAGTTTTCTTGAAATCTTCATACTCTGCTATAGAATCAAAAGACTTCGCCAATGAAAAAGTAGCTGACTGGTTGCATGGTACAGAAACTACCGATACCTCCAATAGCTCAGCATCCTTTATTCTTAATCCGTCGGTTTCCTCTAAGTAATCAGCATCCTTGACTCGGAAACCAACAGAAAAGGCTCCAAGGACACCGTCTTTAACTAAATCAACTACGTCTTTTGCTGCTTTGCTAATTTTAGCATCCAGCTCTAACCCATTATCGGTAGCTTTCAATCCAGTCGCTCTTCCAATGGGTCTATTATAGTCATGATTGAAAAGAATTATGGGATTCTTTTCAAAATTCTTCAATCCACCTTTAGTCCAAGCATCAACTGCGATTGAATCGCCCGCGCGATCAAAATCAGCTGTGCTTGCCATACCTCGGATTTTAACACTTCCATCTTCGTCAGTATGGGACTTAAAAGTAGAGGTAAGATTAAATATTTTTTCCATCATCCCCCTCTTTATCATCCGCTTCTGCGGTCTTTGCCTGTAATTCTTCGAGTGGAGTTGGTGCTTCCACTTTAGGCTTTTCTTCAGTTAATCCTCTCATAAGATCAGGACAAAAAGATTGTGTAAACTTTATCATAATTGACCAAGATCCAAATATTTTCCTAACTGTAGACATCTTAATTAGTTCGGGCCTATTTGGATCTTCACTGAATTCTTTTGGCTCTACAATCCATCCTGCTTCTGCAAAATACATAGCCATTGTAGTTGCCAGTTGTTTCTTTTGTTTTGACGATCCCGCCATTATTCTTCTTCCTCTTCTACAGGCCTTCCGCCTTCGTCTGGGTTTGCTGCACTTCCGGCTATATTTGCTGGAACTCTCACATCATCTTGTCCAGTTATCGGCTCAAAGCCAAGTTGCTCTCTAGCTTCGTTCGGAGATATGATTCCTCCATTTACTAGTGCAGTGTAATATTGTGACTGATCTCTTAACTCTGGTTGTAAAGCTGGTATATCAGTTACATTTTCTTTTATAGTAAAACCAAAAAATCTTTCGAATGCAAAATTAATTTTTCGGACTATAGGTAGTATCGTCTCAAGGTAGTATAGTCGCATATTTGGGCGAATGTTAGCGTTGTTACCAGAGTCCAACATAATTGGAGGCACTCCGAGCGCCTTTAATATAATCTTTTCATTCTCTGCAATCGCACTTTGAAAATCTAATTCTTTAAAATTTACATTTGTCAAATTATCTACTTCTATACCACCATCCAAAATTAGAGGTCTTCTACCCCCTGCATCAGGCTTATAACGAGCACCCCAAGATTGTATCATTCTTTCTTTTATCTTCTCAGATAAAGTATTAGGACTTTTTAAAACTAGCCCAGGTACTGCCCCGTTCTTAAAGAAATTATCTTGAAATCTTCTCATTGAAGCCATAAGTTGCATTGTTCTCAATGCGGGGCTTAAACGAGGCACCCCTCTATAAATAGAATAGAAGGAGTTTTCTTTTATATGGATTATTTCATTCGGAGAGTATTCAACATTCTTATCAAAAGTGTACTGTTCAACATAAGTAGATTCACTTGCATGAATTGCCATCTTACTTGAAGGTAGGTGGTATAAATGTACACCATCAAAATAAATAAAAATATTACCGTCTAGTATATAATCTGTTATTAAGTTGCGTTTAAAAGTATTAATATCTTGAAAAGGATTAGGTTCATAATTAAGTAATGTATCTACTTTTGCCCTTTTAATGCCTTTTATAACGCCGTTTAATTTTGCTGAGCCACTGACTATTGCAGGAATTTCTGCGGCATCATCAACAATCATATTAACTGCACGGTTGACAATCTCTAATTCTTCATATTGTCTTTCATAACTGGTAGTGGGTTCTCTAGTGCTTTCTGAGGTTCCACCAAGAAGATGTTGAGAAGTATTTAGTTTTTCTTCAACGTCTTCCTTACGAAAGAATCTGTCATACCATGCCATGTTTGTCTCTTTGAATCTGTACCCAGCGCATTTGTTTCTTTGCTGTTGTTAATGCGGGGTTGCGGCCATATACTTTATGCAACTGTTTGTGGTGTCCGTAGCACAAAGTGACAGTGTGCTCATATAATTCTGCCCAATGCTCTTCTATAAAATCATCCCGAATTGAAAGAATGTATTTAGGATCGTGTCCGGTCTTTTTCATCCAGTTATGAATGAGCGGTGCTAAGCTGTAGTAATGGTGAAAGTCTAATTTTACTTCAGCACCACATATATAGCACTCCGAGCCCTTTTCGTACTTATTCTTCGCTCTATCTCGGATATATTTTACTATATCTCGTTTTAATTCGGCCATTGGGTTTTAAAACTTCTATTTTCAATATCAGAATTATATCGAGTTTGAGATACTATGTCAAACATTATTTTTCAGAGGTCTCCTAAAAACTTGTTGCGGACGTTTCAAATGAATATAATGCATACCTAAGCGCATCTGACATGTGCGAGGCACGATTATGTTTTGGTTTTTCACGAGCTAGGTTTGGATTTGGATCCCATTGATACTGATCTAGGGCTGCTAATGTTTCTGCACAGGTTTGTTCTACAAGTAAGTTATCATTATCTACTATTCCTGCTACATGTGCTATTCCGTCAAGTACGCTTTTCTTTGCATTTATAGTAGAAATATCATAGTTTTGAGCAAAGTCAAAACGAGTTTGTTGTGCTGCTGAATCAATATAAATATAATCTATATTCCATTTTGCGATCATATCTTGTATTTGTTTTGCATGCTGCTCTGTTGTCTTTTCAGAGTCTAAGTATTCATCTACTAAGTAGTATTTCTCTTCGTCCCAGTTATACCCTACTACACAGAACGCAGTAGGATCTCTGTAACCTACGTCAAGACCTGCAAACATATCCATATTAGAAGTATCTAGTTCGCTAAAGTTGGAAATGCACTCTTCGTGATTGAAATTCCAGATCTGACCTTCATAAGTATTGAAATCAGCTTCATATTCTTGTCTAAATTCGGCGTCGGACATAGATTTTCTAGCTTCCGCAATATCGCTTTCAGACATGCGAGGATTATCTTTATAAGTTGCTCGTATAGACGCCCATTCTTCGAAATCATCTTGAAATCCTCTGTAGAAAAACTCGGAGAACCAGTTGTTCTTCCCTCTAGGTGTACTTATGAAGATGGCTTTTGAGTTATCTTTATCGAGTGTCGGACGAAGGGCAACATTGAAGGCGTCTCTTCCATCAGCCAGAGCGGCCTCATCAAAGATGATAAGGTCGTAACTCCTACCGACACAACTATCAACTTGATTAACAGAACCCATGCGTATTGTTGAACCGTTTGTAAGTTCAATAACCTTATCTTTTGCATTATCTTTT
>VTLG01002937.1_pt1 | contig 15082 bp, 15 predicted proteins | sample 4694571 | NCBI WGS metagenome assembly VTLG01 (sample SAMN12604809, study PRJNA352737) | marine metagenome | biome: ENVO:00000447; feature: ENVO:00000209|ENVO:00000569|ENVO:01000036; material: ENVO:00002151; isolation source: viral sequences binned using virsorter ...
GCTGCACTGCGTTCGGTGATCGAGGCGGCGGGTGATTGGATCACATTAGACAATGGTTGAATTATTGGCGCTGGTGATCTTCACCGTGCGTCTGTATCGACACTTCACAAAAGGGGGAAAATAATGAGGATGAATTACTGGAGCGTAGACTACCACACAGGCCGGGCAGTGGTGGACGTTCGCAAGATCGAAGAGCTTGAGTTGGCTCTTCTGAAAATTGCGATCCTTGCAGAAAGCGAGGGCGTTGACCTTGACGATCTGCGGATCGAAATCAAGAAACACTTCGATAGAGCGTATCCTGAACTTGCCAACCCTAACTGGTCTATTGAGACACACGGAGGCGGCAATGGTTGAGCTTGCAGCCATAGTGTATTGTGGGGCGATTATTGGCGGCGGTATCGTATCGCTGATTCTGGATTTGATAGACCGCTAATAAGCCCCCTCATTAAGTAGCTTTGCGAACCAGGGAAAAAAACTTCCCTGGTTCGCAAAGCGTTTCCAAGCAATTTAGGCGCTCTGAGCGGCCCCCCTTCCCGTATGGGTTGGGGGGCCTTTTTTTGTCGCCTGTCCCCTGTAGGCCCGTTAGAGCGCCCCGTAGTCCCTACGCTGCCCTTGTTCCGGGGCGGTGTTTATCGTCAGAGGCCCTCTTTTGCCCCTCTCGCACCGTTCGTGCTGAATTGGGGGGAATACCTACCCCAACCCCCGTTTGGCCCTTAGAGGCCCGAAATAGGCCCTCTGAATGGGTCTACACTGGGTAGAGTCAGTAAGTCGAAGGCAATAGACCTTCGGTAATACTCCAAAGGGCGCTGGTTGTATCGTAGCGGTAGGGGTCGATATACCGGGTAGGTCGGAGGCCAAAGGACAGGCCCACGTAACACCGGGACAATGCCGGGCGGGAATAGCCAAGCCCCAATCAAACGGGGACAATCAACTCGGCTGCGGCACCCGCCACGGCATTGCCTAAGTGCAGCCTGTAACCGGACCCGCCCGGCCCTGTAACTCGTTCCCCCTTGTAACCACACCCACAAGGGGGTGTTACCCCACTCGATGGTGTAACCACACCCACTGGTGTGTTTCATGGGCCTTTTCGACACTCACCAGTGAGTTTTGGGCGGGTGAATCCGATCCGTCGATGCCGGTATGATCATCGCTATACAGCCCTCGCTCAATTTTTTCCTGTTATTTTTCCCATTTTCCCAGTATATTGACCCCTATGGGTCCACGTAATATATTTCACTCAGCAACAACCCCTCGGTCTCGCTCCATTGCCTTTGGTCTGAGCTTGCTCTGTTGTGAGAGTCGGACTCTCCCTTCTGAGGCTGTGTGGTTTTCCAGTGGGGACACCATTGACGCATCATCTGTCCTTGACGCTTTGAGGAAAGCTGAAACCAATCGCGTTAAGGGTAGATTGAGCTTGATCGCCTCTCACAGACTCCAGAGAGTAGACTACGATGAGATACTTAGCTAATGTCACCTAATCGCGGAACCAAGCCCTCTGATCGCCTCACGGATACTCAGTTACAGGCCATAACGCTTATGATTATGTGGCGCTATGACCCAAACAAATCGGCTTCCGAAATAGCTGAGACCTTGGGCATTGCTCGCCAGACAGTGTATAAGTGGAAGGCCAAGGACCATTTCAAGGACGAGTATGAGCGCCAGTTGCGGATGTACAAGGAGAACTTTGAGGACATCCAGTTGGCGGATCGCAAGGAGCGGGTTAAGGCCCTGAGTGTGTTGTATGAGAAGATTCCTGCCCATCGCACGGAACTGAAACTTAAGATCTTGAAGGAGATTCGCACGGAGGTGGGTGACAATCATCCGATGACCATATCGGTTCAGGGTGGCATATCCCACTCGCATCAAGGCGAGATAACTCATTCTGGGGGGCCTAATTTGCCGCCGAGGGCCGCCAATTATGATGAGTGGCTCTCTCAGAACAAACAGATGGTAGAGGCGGAGGCTGTGGAGATAGAAGATGGACCCGGCTAAGGATCAGATGCTCCGAGACCTTCTTATGGCTAAGATGAGGTCTCAATTCAGCCTTCGTGGCAGTGAGATAGGCTCTTATGGGTCTTCTGGAGACTTTTTTCAAGACAGGATGGGTCCCATGCTTAGGGGACTTGCTTCTTCCGCAGAGGGAACTATGGAAGGAGAGGGTCCCCTTGGGCGTTATGCGGATATACTTGGTAGGTGGTTTGTAACCAATCCACTTGAGTATACTGGCGAGTTGATGGGAACCACAGACGAGGATATTAGGTCGCTGGGGAGAGGCCTTGTTGCGGCTGCCCAGCCCACTGGGACCCCTTCAACCCCTTTCCCATTCAATACAGCCGGGGGACAGGCCCTCCTCAAAGGCTCCAGAGATCTGGTTCAGGAATCTGGTTGGCCGATGAAGATAGCAGAAGAGCTAACGGCCAGCGACTTGATGTTGGGTGGAGCAGGTGGATTTTTGACGAATAAGAGAGGCCTTGGTGCGGTAAAAGATCTTATTGACAAAGGAGATTACACGGGCAAGCAGTTGCGGGACATTGCAGGGCCTGATTTCCGCAAGCAAGTCCAAAAGTCTGCCGCAAAGTCCCAAAAATTGGGTTCATTCTTCGTCCAGCCGCCCCTGAAAAAGCCTCCGGCCAATGTGGTGGGCAATGAGCGTCAGGCGGTCCAGTATATAGTTGACTCGGCTGTAAAGATGGACAAAATAGGCGGAGGCAATGTCGTTCACTGGTATGATATTCATCGCCCAGTAATGAAGGATATATTTGGCGATTATTCGGATTTATTTGAAGACATCTTAAGTGTAACCTCTCAACAGCGGGATATTATATCAAATGTCAGGCTTGCTCTTATGGTGTTTGAAAGGAAGGCAAGGGGGCAAGGGATAGACGACTTAGGCTTAGGGAAGCCTGTAATGCAAAATATAGAGCGCATATTCCATGAAAGGCCTCCTGCGGGGTCATTGCGTACCGTGGAGGGAGACCTTGCGCTCCAGACAAGGAGCCAGCAGGAACCCAAGTTCAAGGAGAAGTATGGAGAGGGACCCAACCCTATCCCCACTCCCTTTGGTGGGCAAACAATATTTGCGGGTCCTAAGATTGGCGAATTCGGAGAAGCCATGCAGGGGGCCACCGATGCGGTAACCACGGACACTCATATAGCACAGCTTCTTTTTGGCATTCAGACTCCCACCATCGACCACATCTACGAGTCTCGTAGGCTTATTACTATGGCAGCCAACCAAATGGGCTGGACTCCAAGAGATATGCAAGCCGCCCTGTGGTCGTTCAACCAAATACGGAAAGGGGTGGACATTAATGACCTCCAAAGCTACCAAAAAGTCCTCAGAGGACGATATGACGAAATCAACGAATTCTTGGAGACCTTTCTCCCTTATGGAGACCGAAAAAGCCTTCAAGTTGGGCGCGGATCTGGCGGCATACCTCGCAGAAGCGAGTATGGACTCTACACCGACAAAGAGGGCCGTCCGTCCTACGGGACGGGATCGACTCGCGCCTTAGATAAGCTGCTCGGCCCCCAGCGTAACTTCCAAGAAGGTTACATTCCTTACGGACACCCAGAAAGACAGGCCAACCTCGACCAGTTTTTTGAGGGGGGCAAGGAGGTCAAGCTATACCCCGGGTCAGCATCTCCCCAAGGCACGGGCAAGTTCCTCTCGTTCAAGGTCGCTCCGGGTGAGCTTGGAGTTCATTTAGGAACGCCTTTGGCCGCTTCAGATAGGCTAAAATCTCTGCACCTCGGAACCGTTGACTGGGATGATTCCAAGGCAGCACTTTCAAGCTTAAAAACAAGCAAAGGGCAAGCGGCCTTCCAGACCCAACTGGCTCCCGATAGGTATCCTAAAGAAAAACAACTTAATGTAGCTGAATACAATGTATCTATCAGCAACCCTTACTATATAGATATGGATCTTGGTGACTGGTCTGATCCGGGTGCAGTCCACAGGGAATTAATTGAAGGATGGCAAGACGGAAGGCTCATGCTGAATCCTCCAGAGTTACTTGGAGAATATGAGGCCAATGTGCCAACTCACTTTGTGGCAACCAAGGCAGAGAAGAAGAAGGATGCCAATACACTTAAGGAGTATCTTAAAAAAGAGGGATACGATTCTATCGCGTATCCCAATGAGGCCGAGGGGCAGGTGTTTAGGATTCTTCCACGAGACAACTCAAGTCCACATGGATACATTCTCAACAGAGAAACGGGAGAAATAGAACCACTGAGAAGTAAAAGTGAAAGGGATGACTGGTCTTATGCGATGTCTCATGTGGATGTAGATACAGAGGAATTTTACAGGGGGCCTCATGGAGTTGAGACATCAATGCCCAGCCTGACAGGGAAGCCTTGGACGGGTCGAGGACACTACAGTTACAGTTATATTGTCTTTGACAGGAAAAAAATCAAGTCCTCTACTGGGAATGTTGGAACATATAACCCAAGACTCAGCGATGTAACCAAGTCTCTTGCTATTGCTGGGGGTACCGGCGCTGCCGTGGGGTCGTCGGGAGGTGGAAATGAGTGATGTTATAAGCCCAGAATCAACTTGGACCCCCCAAGCTGGCCCGCAAGAGGCTGCGATACGCACGGCAGGGTTCGTAGATGAGTTGTTTTTTGGCGGAGCGAGAGGTGGAGGTAAGTCGGATTTTCTTCTTGGAGACTTCGCCTCGGATGTAACCGAGTATGGGAGTGCATGGCGCGGCATCCTGTTTCGTAAGAACTTCCCTGACCTTGAAGAGATAGAAATGCGGAGCAAGGAATTGTTTTATGGGATGTTCCCCGGATCAGAGTATCGGGTGGGGACCAGAACGTGGCACTTCCCCAGCGGGGCTTTCCTTCGGTTACGCCACATGGAGTCTGAAGTAGATGCCGATAAGTATATCGGCCACCAGTATACTTGGATCGGGTTCGATGAGCTTCCAACTTGGAATAACCTGAAGCACTATCACATGATGAAGGCCTGTTTGCGAAGTGCGGCCAATGTGCCTAATAAGCGGATAAGAGGAACCGGCAATCCCGGTGGGGTGGGACATCAGGCCGTTAAGAAGTATTTTGGGATTGAGGGAGAAGGGAAGAAGGGTTACAGGGTCATCGTGGATGATATATCTGATATGACTCGGATGTTCATCCCTTCCCGTGTAACCGACAACAAGATACTTGTAACCAACGATCCCGGTTACGAGGGCCGGTTGCGTTCTCAGGCTCACGGGGACGAGCAGTTGGTCAAGGCGTGGCTGGATGGCGACTGGGATGCTTTTGTAGGACAATATTTTGGAATGTGGGATGACAAAGCTCTTGTCGTGGAGCCATTTGACATTCCAGTGGACTGGCCCATATATGGAGGACTTGACTATGGGGAAGCCTCGCCAACATCGTTTGGGCTTTACACTATGGATTTTGATGATAGGCTTATTCGCATTGCTGAGTACTATCAAGCTGATGCAACGGCCACAGAACACGCAAGAGGAGTTTGTGAGCTTATAGAGACTTGCCCCTTCACTCAGGGACGCTACCCGGAAGCAGTCTTCAGCGATCCTTCTATGTGGGTTACAAGAAGGCTCTCCGAGGCCTACTCTCGCGCTCCCGCAGACTTCTTTAAAGACCAAGACCTCTATCTTGTTAGGGCCAATAACGATAGGGTGTCTGGATGGCGAGTTTGTAAGGATTTGCTATATCGAAAGAACTTTAACATATTTGGGGGAGGATGGAATGAGAACTTTCTCCGAACTGTCCCACAGTTGCCGAGAGCAAGTAACAATGCGGAAGACCTCGACACGCGAGCAGAAGACCATTGCGCCGATGAGTGGCGTTATGTATCGTTACACGCATGGAAGCCATATGAAAAGCCCAAGAAAGAAGAGATTATAAACTTTCAGGGCAAGTCGGTTATTGATGGTCTCCGAACTCAATACAGGGCAAACCAGTATATATGAACGCTAAAGACGTTACCTACTGGCACAATCAGATTGAAGCCTGTAAGAAGTATATGGAGCCTAAGCATAGGCTTTGGAAGAGGCTTCTTAAGGCGTATGCTCTGGAGTTTAGTAACTTGCAACTTGGGAAGGTTACGCCAAGGAAGGTAAGTCGGTTTTATCCCCTGACTCGCCAGATCATGGCATCGGTTACATTTAAGTACCCGGAAGTGTTTTTCCAAGTAGAAGACTCCAATTTGGAGTTTGCAGCAGAGATATACCAGAGAACTGCAAATAGTGCATTCGATCAAATGAATGTTATGCAGGAAGTGCGCCAGCAAACCTTTGACTCTCTGTTCTGCTACGTGGGGTGGCTTAAGATGGGCCACAACCCTCCGGGTGACGATAATATATCTCCATACATTGCCAATGATGCAATGGCGGAAGATATGCCGTTTGTCCGTAGAATATCTCCCTTTAACATCTTTGTAGACCCCAACTGTCCTCCGCAGGGACTCGCATACGCTGAGTATGTGATAGAGAAGATGTTGGTCCCCCTTGAGTTCGTTAAGAACGATCCAAGGTTTGAGCATCGCAATAATATCATGGCGATGTCCGTTGAGGATGATGAAGACAACAGTATGCTGTCGGACATCAGCGGATCTCCAATGGGAGATGGGGACGAACTGGAGGCCCTAAAAGAATCTGTTGGCAATCGGAAGATGGTCTTGCTTTGGGAGATACATGACAGAACCCACAGGAAGCGCCACACCTTCGCACAGGGCGTAAGGCAGCCGATTGAGTCAATAGATCACCCATTCTTGGATGGTGAAACAGAAACCGCTGGGCAGGACCCAGAAACAGGCCGCCCTCTTTTGACGGGCAACTTTAATCCTACTGGCGGTTACATCGTAAGGGGCGGATTTCCGTATATCCCACTACGCATGGATATGCCGGGAGAGGCTTTTTACGGGTTGCCGCCAATGGCTTATGTAGAAGACTCCCAGTTGGTGATAACTGAATCGGTCAGCAGACGAGTTGACCATGTTAAAAGAGGCGCAAGGATTATTCTTGGCCGCCGACAGGAGCGAGAACGTAACGAGGGCATCGAAGATCGGATAAGAGAGGGCGAGGACGGGATTGTTGCGTGGGTGGAAGACCCAGCCAGTGCATTCAGGGGTATGCCGATGGACAGTTTGCCCCCCGATCAACTTGGCCTTGAGTCGGACATGAGGAATTATGAGGAACAGATACTTCAGGTTTCTCAGATGGCATTGGGCGGCGGCCCGGCGAGAACAGCTACTGAATCCTCCCTCATTGCTGGCTTCGGGCAACTGAACCGCGAATGGATGCAGTCGGCTATAGCGGACGTTTTCAAGGCTGTTGCCCACAATACACTGAGGATCATGGCAGATGAGCGGTATACGCCAGAGAACTTCTTGATTAATATGGGCAAGGACGAGAATGATCCTATCATCGAAGCTGTAACCGCAGATTTATTCAAGAGCAGATTTAAGATCCATGTAGTTCCGGGGTCTATGCAACCACTAACGGAGCAGTTGGAGCGCGAAGAAACACTTGCGCTGGTGAACTACCTTATCCAGTTACCGGAAGTTAATAGGGAAGAGGTGGTGAGGATGATTCTCCGCAGCTTCCGGGTGCCGAATCAGGAGAAGATACTCGGACAGGCAGTCAATGAAGAGGCGGTGAGGGCGGCCCAGCTTGAGAATCAGACTATGATTGCATCCACTATGATGGGCAATGCAACCCCGGCAGAGGTCTTGCCAAACCAGAACCATAGGGTTCATTTACAAACTCATCCTACCATCATGCAATCTCAGGAGATGCAGCAAGTTCCTCCCCAGTTACAACAACAGATTATTCAGATGGTGCAAGCCCATATGCAGGAGCATCAACAGGCGATACAGCAAAAAGCCGGTGGAAAGCCAGTTCAATCTATGAGTGATCAAGCAAGGGCTGGGAGCAATGGCAACTCAGCTATGGGTATGGCGGAGGGGACGATAAACAAAGTTAGGTCAGATGCCCAGAAGGTTTCACAGAGGGGTGCTGTAACCAACCCGGACCAAAACTAATGGAACAAAAAGAGAGTAACCTAAATCCCCGTGGTGGGAATAAGTTAAAAATTGGCCTGTGGTCTAATGGGAAGAAGATTAGGTCCTTGAAGGAGTTTGCGCGGGAGTCAAAGAAAAGACCAAAGGAAAATATATTGTGGGCCAAATAACACTTATAGATTTTAAATGTGAAGAGTGCGACCATGAATGGGAGCATTGTTTCTCCAAGAAGGACGATATAGTAAATTCCCTTAAGTGTCCTGAATGTAACAATCAGGCACTGAGGGTATGGAGTAGCATGAATTGGATACATCCCACACATTCGTCCATGTATGGAAAGTTTGAACCATGCTTTGGCGAGGTAGTGGAGAGCAGGTCTCATAAACAGGAATTACTTAAGAAGTATGATGTAATCGAATCCTCTGACCCAGTTGGAGGGTCTCGGTGCTATCGTACAGATGACCACAAACCAGCGTTATCGCATTTGGATAAAGAGATTGAGTTTTTGCCAACCGGGACGGAAGCAAGTGGTCCGGTTCCAGAGGCAACTTGGATCTCCAGTCCAGACGATGCAAAGGAGTGATTACAGATGACCGAACTAACGCCCAGTGGCGCTTTGGACGCAGACGTAGAAGCAGTAGGGGGAGAGGCTGACGGGGCATTTGACCTCGGCGCAGACCTTATAATAGAGGAATCTTCCTCTGATTCTTCTACGGGGCCGGAGGCTCCAGCCGTATCGTCTTCTTCTGATGCAGCGGGGAATGGGAGTGCGGATCTGTCCCAGTTGTCTCCAAGCGACCTTTTGCAAAGAGACGCAAACTCGCTTCCAGATGAGTGGAAGTCAGCACAAACTTGGATGCGTAGCCGACAGGCAGCGTCTGATCGGCAGTTATCCGAGTTACAAAATCAGGTTCGCGCAGCACAGCAACAACAGGAAACAGCGAATCAGGTTGGCACAGCGGTTAAGGAGGCCATTCATGGTCCCGAATCGCAAGATCCTTACTATGATCTGAAGGAGAATATTCGTCGTGCGGAGGGTTACACCCCCGGTGACGAGACATCCATAGATGTTATGGATCAGATCGTGCAGCGTAAGTATGGCGAGCAAATGCAGCAGATGCAGCAATTTCAGCAGAATGCTGCAAATGTAATGCGGCAACTCGCAGGTGCGGTAGCACAGAGTGCTGCTGTTCCTTTGGATGCCGAAGTAGGCCAGTTACGTCAGGCACATGGCAGTGAATTTGTTGACCAATTCTACGGAGCCAATAAAGGCGCTATTCACGCGCTTATGAAACAGGCCAACCCGGCAACGGGCAAGGCTTTTTCGGTTACAGAGGCCTTTGAGCTTCTATCTGGTAGGAAAGGCCAGCAACAGGCTGCTGCACAGGCAAGGGATCGGAACGCTCGCAATGATGCCAAGCGCACCATAGCGGGTGCCGGGGTGATGACAGACAACTCAGATGGAGCGCCACTTTCAGAGTCTGACCTTCTCGCTCAAGTGGAGGCCCTTCCGGGCTTTCAGGGCAGAAGTTACTAATGTAACCACAGGCTCATAAATTAGAAGAGTAAACAGCAATGGCTGCTATTTCTCGTACTGAAACCTATGATGCGCTATGGACTCTCACTATGAAGTCCAAGCGCAAAAGACTGACCGATAACATCTCGGATTCCTATCCGAGCATCGGTGAGTTTCGCAAGTCCGGTATGATTGAGACCGAGACAGGCGGAAAACAGATCCAAGAAGATCTGATGTATGCCCTCCAGTCGGGCCAGTGGTTTGACACCTACGATGTGCTGGCAACGGATCGCATCGACGGTATTACTGCTGCGTTTTATGATTGGTCCTATCTTGCGGTGCCTATCGTAATATCTCACATCGAAGAGATGGAAAACCGGGCCTCGGATCGGGCTGTCAAGCTCATCGAAGCTAAGACGACCCAAGCCATGCAGGGCGCTTTCGATCAGGCGAACTCGCAGTTACACTCTGCCCAGAGCGGCAAGTCTATGCTGGGCATACAGGACATCATTGTAACTGGCAGCGGAACCCAAACGGGTCAGCTTGGCGACGGCACTGTTGGCGGAATCACATCTGCCGAGGGAACGAATGACTGGTGGATGAGCCAAGTAGACCATGACAGTGCTACTTTCTTGACCAAGACCGGCGATGTCGAGCAGGGTATCCTTAAGATGGGTGTTATGTGGAACCTATGTTCGGAAGGTAACGAAAGCCCCGACATCATTCTTACTAATTATGATTTGTATGGTAATTATGAGGCGGTGTTTGAGGGTACCAGCCGACTGAGGACCACTGCTGGTGGCTCCAATAACTTGGATGGTCGCAACCCCACCTACCGTGGTGCTGTAATCATTCCTGACCGGGATGCCGCTGCTGGCAATATGTACTTTATCAACAAGAAGTTCCTAAAACTCAAGGTTCAGGCTGGCATGAACTTCGCCAAGACTCCATTCGAGAAGCCGACCAATCAGCTTGCAAAAGTTGCGTTTGTCGTTGCTGGAATGCAGTTGACCACCAATCACCGTGCGCGACTGGGTTGCTCCAGTAACATCGCGGCGAGCTAAGGGGAGCCTCCAAAATGGCTATTTCTTGGAAATTTATTGATAGCGAGATCGGGAGCCTTCCGATTGACAACATTGACAGTGGATATGGGATAACCGATGTCAGTGGGTCTGAGACAAAGTATCCCTCTATTGAGGTTGGAACGATTCGCAAGGCCATTGACACTGGAAGCGATGGAGATGGCATTGGCGAGTTTATTTACCTTAAGGGCGTGGCATCTACGGTGGCGGGGGATTGGGTCGTGTATGACGAGGAATGCGTCACGTCACGACTTGCAGCCGCTACCACTGGTAATGTGGCGGTTGCAATGGCGGCTACCGTTGCTGACAAGTGGGGATGGTATCAAATCACCGGGAATGCTCAGGCTAAGAGGGAAACCGGGTCGGCTGTCGATGCGGCTTTGTATTCCGCAGGAGTAACTGGATCATCTGATGATGCTGCTGCTGATGGCAGGGCAATAGAAGGGGCAATTAATCGCGTCGGAAATGCCACTGGCGCTCAGACCACAGCAACTGTGCAACTTAATCGTCCATACCATGATGCGGCGGGTTCAGAAACGCCAGCGTAGTATGTAGTATTTTGTAGGCGGGGGCTTCGCGGCCCTCGCCTACATCACTTTTTACTTTTAGAGGAACTAATGGCTAACCATAAAAAGACCGAGGCTGTAGAGCCGATTTCGGTAACCACTGAGGCGGCTCCAGTAGCGCCAAGTGCGGACGAGACAGCATCTCAGTTGATTGGCATTTTGACTAAGGCCACCCCAGAGTTACAGGCCCAGATTATTAAGACATTATCCCAAACCTCCGGGTATAATCCTATGGCCGTGGGGCAAGAGAAGCACCCAAATAAAAAGAAACAGGCTAATCCATCGAGTGTCGTTGCGGCCTTTGGAAGCGCCCAACACGCAGATCCGAATTTTGAGCCTATACCGCCATCGTCTGTAACCGACAAGGATGGAGATCCAAGTGGCAAAGGACCCCATGCCCAAGCATGGTTACAAAAGTGGCATGAGGGCAATGCAGTGTCGTCCCGGCAAATGACCCTTGAGGGTATGAGTTACAGCAATGTGGAAGAAATAGCCGCTGCTGCTCAGATGGAATACCCGACAGAGGGAATCGTTGAGTAGTGAATGCGCGTAACCTTGATGTCGATGGCGAAACGAGGTCTTCCTCGTTCATTGGCACCTCGGCGCGGATAAACAATATTGAGGCGGGAGAGACAGTGCTTTTCCCTTCCCTTACTACAACGGAGCGCAATGCGCTTACCGCGAGTAATGGGATGGTGGTATACAATGAAACCACAAATAAGTTACAGGTGTATGCTGGCGGCTCTTGGACTGACTTACACTAAGGATACTTATGGCAACTGTCCTCGAAACCGTACAGGTTGGACTAAAGCGTGGTGGTCTGTCTGAAACAAACTCCACCTACAAGCTTGACGGACTTACATACCTTAATGCTGTAATTAAAGAAATAGAAGGGCAAGCCACTTGGTGGTGGAAGTTCAAAACCGGGACTATTACTACTACCAAGACAATGACCCTCTCTGGCATTGGCTCTTCTGAGCAATATACTGCTGGAGACACAATCACAGGCAGTTCTTCCAGTGCAACAGCTACTGTAGTATCCCATACCGCTGGCGAATCCACCCTCACCTTCAAGTCGGAATCTGGGACGTTTACCACTTCCGATACAGTTAGTGGTACAAGCTCTGGGGATCTGGGAACCTATGTTAGCGACACTGCTACGAGGCTGTATGACGGGGCTTCTACTGTTCCAGTTCAATCTCTTGTTTCAGCCTTTAATGAAACATCGAACAACGTACTGGGCATAGAGCGTCCAAGAATAATTCAGCGTTACGATCCAGATTTGAGCGATTCAGGAACACCCTGCTTTTTGTACCCGTGGGGCATAAATGATTCGGGGGTTGTCCAACTCGCACTATTCCCCAGAGATTCCACCACCAACGAGACTATTACCTACCAGTATTATTCTTATACCCCAGATTTTACAGAAGACGACTATTCTAAGTCGCTTGATCCCTACATCCATCCCACCTTGCAGTCTGGGCTATTCTTTGGCATTGCTCGCCTACTAAAGCAACAGGAGGGAGATGATGAGGGCGGCCTTGTTGAAGAGGCAGAATTCCAAAAAGTGTTACAGAGGGCGCGTAGAAATAACATCAACATCTTTGGCGATAATGTAACCAGACAACTATACCCGCCAATGACAGATCCCGCATTTAACTTCACAGTCAGAGAAGGGTCCCTCTAATGCCCGGAATTAGAGAGGGGGAAGTTGTCCAGCTTGGTCCTTGGAAGGGCGGAGTTCGATACGACAAGCCTACGGAAAACATCCTTGAGGACGAGCTTGGCCGTTCAGTCAACTGCCGCGTTGGAGTGGCTGGTCAAGTGGAAAAGAGACTGGGGTCTGCCAGTTACAAAAGCCAAGCCGCAATGGTCAGTGGATCAGATGAGTATTTAAAGACAGTCACGGGGTGTGGGCAGTTTGTAAATACAACAAGTGTGACCATAACCTTTATGATGGTTGGCAATAAATACTTTGAGTATGACTCAGGCTGGCAGGATAGAACAAATAGTGTAACTATATCTCAGCCCACATCATCTGTGGATAGTGTATTTGAGTGGGTAAACGCAAATGGAACGCTTTATGCGGTAAATGGAACAGATGTGGGGATAAAGACTCGTGGAGGGGCCATAACAGACGATGCTCCAACTCACCTTTCCGTATTTACAATGCCCAGCACCATTGTCAAGGCCAAGCATATTGCATTCTGGGATAACAGGCTGTGGATTGGAAATGTAGCCACTTCTGGCGGGACGCTTGTTGATCGGGTGTATCGTTCTGAGGCAGGTGTATATGAAACATGGGAAGCGTCTTATAATGTGGGCGGTCCAGTTACAGCCTTAGTAGCTCAAGAGAATGGGCTTACCATTCATACCGAAGATGGCATATGGGTACTTACGCCTACTGGGACAGCAAATACGCCCTACTCTATCCAGCCTAAGACTCAACAGGGAGGACTCGGCGGCAGATCTACTATTATGCTGCCCAACGGAACACAGATGATGGTCCGAAAGGATGGAATATACTCTTGGGATGGAGGAGAGGCCTTAGAGAAGAAATCACAGGCACTGGACTCAGGTTACTGGTCTAAAATAAGGACAGACAGGCTGGGGAGCAGCTTTGCTGTATACCATCCGATAGAAAATGAAGTGTGGTTTTTCCTCTGTGATAACTCAGAAGATGCCGACAACGTAAAGATGAACTCTGTTATTATTTACAATATTATTGATGACTTTTGGTTCGGACCCTACACTGGGTGGTCGCTTGACTCAGGTGCCTTGATAGACAATAAGCCCCACGGTGGGGATTTTGCCGCAAAAACACTGGACCTTGCAACAGGAGGAACAGACGAGGGGAGTGCTATTCCTGCATTTTTCCAGACAAGTGGACACACGGACGATGATCCGACAAGGAAGAGATGGATTTATGCGCGTTTATACTTTGACGTAGAGGGCGACCACAGTGTGCTGGTTAGGCAATGGTCGTCTGGGCTGGTTGGCAATGAAGAGTCGGTGGAGATGGGAACTGGAGCAGGATCTCTTGGCACTGATGTGTTGGGGGCCTTTACCCTTGGGGCTGGATTCCCTGATAAGCCAGTGGTAGTATATGGCGATGTGAGGTTACACGGTTACGACAACCACACAAGCCTTGGCATTGAAAACACAGGGTCTAATGAGGCGTTTACTTTTAGAAACATACAGCTTGCCTATAAGCCTCTTGGGTTAAAGAGGAAACGTAGAATTGGAGTCGAATAATGGGATCATTTTTTCCTGACACTGGTGGGCGCTGGGCAGATGTAAATCGAAATTTATTTGAAAATCCCTTCGATATATCCGCCTTTGGCACCACAGCAGAAGAAGCGTTGATGGGAGGAGGCTCCGGGCAGAAGGCATGGGAAAAGCTTGCGGCGAATGCCCGTGATAATTTTGGGGTATTCTTAGACCAAAAAGATGCTCAAAGTCTAATGCTTGGGGGCAGGGTAAAGGGAATTTCCCCGACCTCTCTGTCTGAAGTAGACATAGGCTCTTTCCCGCCGCCAGTTGCAATGCCGGTTGCCCGGCCCGGCGATTCACTTTCAGCAGGTGCAACAGATGGGTCGGATGGGACAGATAAGCCACCAGCAATATTTGACGATGGTGTTGATAGATCAGGGGGAAGTGATGCTGCTGCAAATATTATGGCTGGTCCTAATCTACTATCGGCGTGGCAGGGGGGGGCGCGGAACCTATGGGACCCAATTAGGTATGGGTATGCGCCATCCAATACACTTGCACACCTTGCCTATGGGGGAGGTGGAGTAGAACCCAGCGATATAGCACAGGGCCTTATTAATGTACTCGGCATACCCGGTTACGAATCTGATATTAATGACACCCTACTGGGAGGCGTAGATCAGGACAATTTATACGACTGGTTCCATAG
>VTLG01003734.1_pt1 | contig 15082 bp, 22 predicted proteins | sample 4694571 | NCBI WGS metagenome assembly VTLG01 (sample SAMN12604809, study PRJNA352737) | marine metagenome | biome: ENVO:00000447; feature: ENVO:00000209|ENVO:00000569|ENVO:01000036; material: ENVO:00002151; isolation source: viral sequences binned using virsorter ...
CCACCCCTGATCTCTACCAGTACTCCACCCATTGTCCTAACACCTAAGGACACCATTACTATAACAAAATGGAATCTTTAAACAACACCACACCACACATAACGTCAGTTGATATTGACGAACAAGTGTATAGATCAGATCCAGCCATTGCTGCCTCTGACTTGAAATATGCCATAGATCATGGCCTTGAGGCTTTCAATATCTATAAGTATGGCAAAAACAATCCTCCCAGAATTGCAACCCCAGCAATGAAGTTTGGTTCAATGTGTCATAAGTACTGTTTAGAACCTCAACTCTTTCAAGGCTCTTATGCCTTGCTTGATGATAAAAGAACAAAAGCTGGTAAAGCAACAGCACTTGCTTTGCAAGAAAAAGGCATTGAAACTTTTACAACTCCAGAAATGGATACTCTCACTGGTATTTATAAGGCTCTTTGTAATAACGAATTTGCCAACAAATATATTATCTCAGATACCTTGAGAGATACCAGAGGATTAGCAGAACAGTCTTACTGGTGGAAGCATAGGGAAACAGGTTTGCAATGCAAATGTCGTTGTGACTATGTGATTGATGATATGGTCATTGATCTCAAAACAACAGGTGAAGGTGGTGCATCACCAGAGGTATTTACTAGAACTATTGTTAATTTTAAGTATCATCTACAGAGTGCTCACTATTTACAGGGAACAGGACAAAAGCGTTTTGTTTTTGTTGCTGTTGAGAAAGTACACCCATTTAGCGTGGGAGTATATGAACTGTCACCTCATTTTATTGAGCGTGGATATGAACTACAAGAACAAACATTGTCTGACATCAAACAAGCCCAAGAGTCAGGCATCTGGAAAGGTTACACCAACTATGAACCAGAGGGCATCAAAACACTTACACCCCCTAAATGGCTTTAATTAACACCATGACTAGACCACTACTTACAGGAATTATTCAGCCAGAGGACATTTACCTCAAAGGCAATTATAAATATGTTTCATGGGCAAAAATTGCTAATTACCTCCATGAACACGCAAAAGGCTGGGATTTTCATTTAGAACTCCCCCCAGAATCGCCTACAAACCCTCTGTCAAATCTTGCCGTATGGAAAGCACCTGACGAAACAGGCTTTTTAATGGGTTATTTTACAGATCCAAAAGGCAACAAAACAAGTTCTTTTCCTTATCCAATAATGGATTATAGAAACAATCCTGTTAAATGGGAAAAGATTTCTTCAAGAGATATTTCTGATTCTCACCGCAGAGCTTTATGTGCTTGTGCAGCTTTTACTTTCTCTTTAGGCTCTGAACTTTGGACAGGAAATGAGATTGTTAGTAAAGAAATTGGATCAGACCCAGTTAAAGACAGATCTGCCCAGCCAGTTCAAAATCTTTCTGTTGCTGCTAAAGATGCAATTTTAAAAGCTAGTACCAGACAAAGACTTGATAAATGTGCTGAGTCTTTGGAAGTCCGTTACACTAATGGACAAATACCGCAAAACGATTACAACGACCTTTGCGACCTAATCAAAACTAGAAAGGAGGTAATCAAAACATGACAGTAGCTGAAAGCCAATACTTCAGCACCGATCAATTAGCTAGAAGATATGGTAAACACCGAGACACCATCAGAAGATGGCGATACAAGGGTTTAGGCCCTGAGTTTTACAGACTTGATGGATTTGCATTCATTTATGGCGAACCTTCAATCAGATATGACCTTCACAAAGTCCTTGCTTGGGAAAAAGCAAACGGCATTACACCCATTGAACCCTTTTAATTACTATGGCAAACACAGCATTTAACGCAAAACTAAGAATCGTTGACAACAACAGCGATAGAGAAAACGCACCAGAAAGAAACGTAATTATGGATTTTTCTTGTGAGGAAGCAGAAAAAGCAGCAAATTGGTTTAAACAAGCTGCTGAAAACGCCAGAATGGAAGGCACAACAATTCGTGTCTATAGAAGCAAGTCAGATTATGATGAGGTTACTGGATTTTCGCTTTGGGGCGGCCTCTGGGGTAACTCAGGCAAGATTGCACCCATGAACCCTAAACCAGCCTCTGAGAGGACTGTAAATGTCAAAGCAAACCAGCGTGAACTTCCAGAAGATTTACCTTTTTGATTATGTACTTAGTAACTTTTCCAAACAATCCCTATGTAGGACAGATTTTCTATCACCTACAATCTAAGAGAACTTATGAATTTTGTGAAGTCACAAGAACAGATGAATTAACTGGTATGGTTACAGAGTCTGCAACATGGTTTGACATTACAGAAAAAAATTTAGTACCCTGACTTCTTGTTAAACAAAACGTATCTCATGCGATCCCAAAGGGTCGCTTTTTTCTTTTTAAGTTGTTTTTCTAACTTAAATATATAAGCGGCTTGCTGAGATATAACTTCAATTGAAGAACTTATAAAATGAGCTTGCTTTGCATTTGTCTGTAGTAGCTTGATTGCATAGGGCTTGAGTAGTTCAATATCCTCAAGTTTCTCAATGAATTGTATAGACTTTTGCACCTCAAACTCACCTTCAAGGCTGTAAGAAGATGTAAGAGCCTTGATAATATCCATTATTTAACTGGAAAGAGTTTTTCTTCAATCATCTTTACTATGGCATCATCAACATCATTATCAGTTTTTGCCACCATAGCCTTGAGTAGTGACAATGCCGCTTTTCTCAAAGATTCTGATTTTCCAAACTTAATAAATAAACCGATTAGAAATTTAGACATAATTTGTTTGTTTTTCCAAACATAGCTAAGATGCCAGTATTAAACAAGAAATCTTAATCTCATGGAAGATAAAGAAGAAAAAGAAGGAACTGATCTGGCTGAACTATTTGGTCATGGTGTTCGATTTATGATTCTGGTGTGGTCTTTAGCAATGATGACTTTGGGATATATGGACAAGATTCGTAATGATGGAGCGTTTTTGGCAGGTTTGACCTCGGGCGTTTTAGGCAGCTATGGTATCAGTGTTAACAAAAAGAAAAATGCCAATTCTCCTAAAATAGTAGATAATAGTAAAAACAAAGTAGGTATCAAATGAAAAAGCTTATTTTGCTGTTGCCTTTGCTAAGTACTGCAGCTTACGCAGACGTCACTCATAAACTTACAAACAGCATACAACTAACAACAGATGGTGCTTATACAGTTAGCGAAAGAGGTGCGTCCTCATATAGCGTATCGGGTTCAAATATCAAAGTTTCAGATAGTGCAACATTTGGTGGCTTAACGGCAGGCACTAATGGCGCAGCCCCTACGATGACAAATGGTACATATGAAATGAATACTGTAGGTAGTGCATTTTCTTTTTCAGAAAGCTTTATAGAAGGCGATGATGTATATGCTGTGGGGTCGGGTGCTGATGTAAGCACAGGTGTTATTGCTGACTTACCAGTATTATCAAAAACTACCTCTTATTCTGGTGGTGTAGCTGGTTCATTAGCTGGTACTGTAGTAGGCAATCATACAAATACCTGTACTGCTGGTGGGGCTGGCACAACTTGTATTGGACAATTTGTAACTGATTTAACTATTGATTAATGTGGAGGACACTTCCGTTTGTTTTTCTTATATCTAGCCCTGTCCATGCTGTCCCTGTGGTTCCTAACTTCACTCAGGGCAGTTCCACAAGTCGAACAGAGACCACAACTAATATTACAGAGACTATACGAACAACAGACTATGGTGGATTTCAATATAGTGTTTCAGGTTCTGGAATCAAAATGGATGGGACTTCAATTACACCTCCTGTCACTACCACTAATCAAAACTTAAACGGAACAACTTATACTTGGACAGATTTAGATTTAGGTCAAAAACCAAATTGGACATTAACAAATCAAGGTGCTTTTCAATTTGTAGAAACATACACTCCAAGTGGCGTTCAATCTATAACAGATATAACAAGAACAATTCAATCAGAAAGCGTTACAGATACAACTACAATATTTTCCCAGTAATTGGATTATTGTTTGGGAGTCCAGTGTTTGCTAATACCTCAAATACTGCGGCTCCCCAAGCTAGTGCCAGTGGGTCGGTTTCAAATTTCGCAACGCAAGTTTTGGGCGGCCCAATGGTCGAAAATAGTTATGGAAATGGAATTATTTGTTCTGGCCCTCAAATGTCAATAAGCCCCTTTGCTTATACAAATCTAAATATAAAACGCCCTATGGATTACACCTATGAAACTCCTTACTATAATCAAGCCGTTGATGATGATGGTAACCTTACCAATGCTGGTGAAATTCTTTTTTATCAAGAAAATTACAGTGGAAATAAAGATTCATTAGGTTTAAACGTTGGTGTTGCTTTGACATTTAATATCCCTTTAGATAAAAGATTTCAGGATGCTTGCTTAAAAAGTGCAACAACACAAGAAAAAATACAAAGACAAATATTATCTAAGGAACGCCTCAACTATGAACTCGCGAGGCTTAAAAATTGTGGTGAATTAAAACTTGCTGGAATCGAGTATGCGAAATCAAGTATTTACTACAAATTATGTGAAGATGTAATTGTAAGTCCAAAAAAAGGTCAAGTTCTGCCACATACACATAAATTACAGATTAAGAACTAGGTTTATTTAGCTTTTTCTTTATTTTTTTAAATATTTCAGATATTGCTTTTTTAATCAGAGGAGCCAAAAGCGCAGAGCTACCAGCAACCACACCGATAACAGCAGTAGAAATGAGTGCTTGAGGTGTACCAATAAAGCTTTCTCTGAATGGTACTTTTTCCCAGATCGGGTCACATGAACCCCCTATGGTTTTTTCATATTTTACCAGCCTTTCAATTTTTTTATCATTTCTGTAATCGCCTTCCCGAAATTGTGGTTTTTCAGGTGGACAGGGTTCAAATTTTATTTTTTCTTTTTTAGTTTGTGGGATTTCTGGTTTTTCTGGTTGAATATCTTTTAATTCTTGGCTCTGTGGAGCTAGAGGGGCTGTGTAAATAAAATTGTTAGGATTATATTCCAATGGTTCAAAACTAGGAATATCAAACGTTCCACAGGCTTGATATGTACCTTTTTCATCTTCTCCTATAAGGCTAGGTAAATTATTTCTATGAGCATCAACACAAGCTGGTATATCTACAACAGGCTTAAGAATAATATCTAATGTAGGTCTAGGGACTTCCCATCTACGAATTTTTGGTATATCAATTTCTTTTATTTGTATAGGTGGTATATCAATCTTTGGTATTTCCATCTTCAATGATACCTATAGAAATAGACCAATCCTTATCTCCAAATTTACCTTTTTCTATTATTTTAGGTTTTTCTATTTTTTTATCTAATTCTTGATGATATTTTTTAATGTCATTATCTAGTTCTAAATTAAACCTTTTCATACGTAGCCAATGTAAAAATTTATCAACATAATATTTTATTAACTTCTTAAAAAATCCAAAAATCATTAATTTTTAGGTTTTATAAATTCTGGTATTGTTGGCCCTGTCATATCAGGTAAAGCATTGTCTAAAACCTTTGGCATCATATCTTGTACATTATCAAGCACCTCATTCATAACTCTAGCCTTAAACTGTTCGCTGGTAACAAAGCGGTAAGCATAGTATGAACCGCCCAACATTGACAAGGTAAGAAATAAAGACAACAATGAAGCTATCTGACAAATCTTTTGAAACATGATAAGAGAAGCATTTTTGAAGGCATTAGTACCTGTTACAATTATAACTTTTTGCGGAATCTGTGCATTAGCACCACTTTATGTTGGTCTCTCTGTTCTTTCTACCAAGGTACACCAGAAGTCACAGTAGGTGTTTTTGATTCTGCTATCTGCGCAGCTACTTTGGCCTCTATAGCTGTTACTTGAGTTGACCCAAGTGCAGCCTTTGCCCATGCTATAGCAGCGGTTTCTGTTATATCTTTGTATGCAGTAAATGACGAACTGTCAGGTTCAGAAAGCCATACACCGCCATATGTATAACCTGTGTGCTGTACTCCGTCAACAGTTTCAGAATTACTAGCAGTCCAATGTATTCTTGTTACAACATCAGATAAACTTCCAACAGTTTTTGTTGCATCTAAAGATTGAATGTTCCAAGTAACAGCCATGATAAAAGTTTTTTTTATTCTACTTTGATTCTAAGGTATGAACAACGTCACTAAGTTTTTCTAATTGTTTTAAAGCACCTTGGTCTTCAATGATTGGTTGCATTAATTTATTTTTTTCTGCAACTTTTTCATTTATTTCTCTTTCGAGCATTTGTGCTTTAGCAATATTTAAATCAAGACGAGTTTTTGTTTCTTCATAAAGTTCTTGAGGTGTTGTCATAAAAATTTTTTAAGTTCCCTAATTTTACTAAAGAGATTCTAAGGCTGCAACTTTTGTTGATAATTCTTGTACCGCTTTGATTAAAACTGGCACTAAATGTTCATATTCCATAGTCCATAAATGTTCACTATCATAATCAATTTCTTTACCTTTGGGTCGAGGGGCATTAACAGAATGAGGAAATATATTTACTATTTCTTGTGCAATACAACCTGTCCATTTTCCTCTTGCGTTTTTATTATTTATTGCTTTATCTTGAGGGTCATTCCAATTAAAATCAACAACTCTGACTTTGTTAAGTTCTGTGATTGCATTTAATGATGTATCTACAATATTTTCCTTAATTCGTCTATCTGAAGAAACTTGTATTTGAGCATTTCCAATAAAATATTGTTGTGTTGCAGAACCGACAGAGGATTGTGATATAAGACTTTGTGCATTATCTACTTGTGTTAAGCCAGAAGCACCAACAATAAGGCCAGCACTTTCTAAATTACCTGTGCTAGTTATTGTTAATCGGGTTGTTAAATTTGTATCTGTTCCTCTATTTGCAAAAGGTTGATGGTTAAATGTAGTTGAGTGTCCTGTGGTAATAGCAAACCCACCACCAGAACCGCCAACCCCTAGTTCAAAATGTGCAGCACCATTAAAGTTTGCTTGGATTTTTGGCAAAGAACTATCTTGAACAATAAATTTTCCTGTACCAGTCCCTGTCCCAACAAGCAACCTTCCAGATGAATCCACAGAAACTCTACGAGACCCACCAGTTGTAATATCTACAGTATCAGCAGCGGAACTATATATTCCTGTGTTCAAATCATCCCTAAAAGCTAACGCTGGTGTGCTTTCTGTGCCATCTTCAAGAGTTAATGTACCATCTAATTGAAATAACTCTATCCATGCATTATTAGCAGAGTTTCTTATTTTCATCACAGCGTTACTTGTGTCAGCCCACCACTGGTATGCATACATGGTTGTTGGCTCAGATGAATTTGAGTTATTACTTACGATTGCAGCAAGGGCATTATTTAAGTCTGTACGAAATGCCGCCCCTGAAGCATTTGCAAGAATATAGTCATGAATTGCCATTACTTAATCCTTTTTATTTAAGTATATATTAATTGATAACTTAAATATAAACACATTTAACTACCTTTACCAAACCCAATGGCTGTATATTTAAAACTTAAATCTTTTAAGTTATTACTACTGTCTCTTGTCTCAATCACAAATTGTGTACCTGTAACAGACGTAATTTTAAAATAATCGCCTGATACCGCACCTTCAAGTGTAATACCTATTGTTGGTAAAAATGCTGTTGTTGATGTATTAAGGGTATTAGTGCCTGTAAAAAAAGCATTTCCGAAAGTGACTGTCTTTGCAGAGCTAGTAGTTGCACATTGACTTGCAATCGCAGTATTTACAGTTTCTGTCCTTCTTTTAAGACTTGCTTCAAATCCAAGTTCTGTAATATTAATATTTTGTGCTGGGTCGTTTGACTCTAATTCACACCTAAACTTAAATCCTCTTGCTGTATATTCACCATTTGTAAATGTATTAAATTGAGTAAAATTAGCTCCATAAGTACAAGATGTTCCACTTGATATGGTTGCATCAGCACTAGCTGTAACTGTAAAAGAGTTTTCATCAGGAACAGTTTGTATTTCATAATTACCATCTGTTGCACTACCAGCGGTAAAATCTATAACAACAAAATCACCTATTGCATATCCATGTGAGGTTTTAGAAATGGTGATAGTAGTCCCACTCTGTCCATAGGTAGCCGAAACAGAAGTTGCAGGGTCAATATCGGTTGTTGCAACTAACAATTTTGCATCTACATCATCTGGGCTTAAACCATCAAAATCAGTCCAAGTATCAATATTAGCAGTTCTTGAATCAATAAGATCATTTACTAAAAGACCAAAAGTTACAAACCTTCTTTTAAGAGTTAGTGTAAATATACCTTCTAAATCAACTTTATTTTGAAACTCATAACTACCACTTGAAGTGATTGGGCCAGCAAAATCTATATTAGACAAATCATCAATATTTTGAGTAATATCATCTATAAGTAATGTGCCATCTAAAAGTAAACCATCAAAAGTTGAATCATAAAATGTATTTACTTTGTCCCCTTGAAATGGAGGCGAATCTGTATCTTCTCTTTCAGTTAAAATTACTTGATTAGGTTGTGGGTCAGGCAGCGTTACAATTACTTTTGCTGCATTTTGAGATTTCCTACCGCCATCATCAATAAACTTTATTAGGTATGTTCCTTCTAAAGCGGGGACTGTAGCTTCAGTAACATTTCCAGAAAGCTGTTGTATTATTTCTGTTGCATTTGCAAAAGTAGCTGTTGCACCACTGTTTGGTGTATGCCTGACGGCAACAGTGCCTCCATGCGTAACATCTTTTGAGGTGGAAGGGTTAAATCTTAATCGTGCAAACTGATTTGAGATAGGTTCTATTGTCAAACCACTTGGGTCTTCAGGTAAAGCAGTTTTACCAACAGCAGTGAAAGATATTTCTGTAGTAGATGAACTTAGTTTGCCAAGACTATTAATAGATTTAACAGCAAATTTATAAACACCTACTCTTGATTGCAAAATTTCAAAACTTGGCCTAGCTACTCTGAGTCTTTCGGGATTATCATTCTCAAATTGAAACTCAAGAAGATACTCCTTAACACCTATTATTGGCTGCCAAGAAAGAAATATTTTGGAAACCGCACGATTGTTTAAAACAACAAGCTGTTCCGTTGCTGAAAGGTTACTTGGCGCAGGTTTTATATCTAATAAGGTTGTTATTACTTTTGGACTAAAAGGAACTGTGGTGTCTTCAACTTGTGCATATTTATCAACATCATGGATGATTGCAGCAATTGTATATTCACAATGATTAACTTCTTGTATGCTTAAAACTCTAAAAGTTTGCATCTCAAGGGTGGAACTTTCAATGGCATAAATGCTGTTTGCTTGTGGAACTGATGAAAATGCAGACGAAACAGTAATTGTAGTCCCACTGATAGAAGATATTGTTCTGCTTTCAGTTGAACCATCTGATAAAACAACACTTAAAGTAGCCCCAGAATTGTGTGTTAAGTCGTTTCCATCAAACGTTGCTCTATCAACAATGATTTGTGTAGTTGAAACTCCTGTATTAATACGACCACCTTTTCTCACTCCAGCTTTAAGACTATCAGCAATAGCGATAATAGTTGAAGGTCTTACTACAACTCCAGCTTCTAGAGTAGCTTTAAAAGTTACAGTTTCTACTTCTTTTAAATTTGTATAAAGAAACCATCTTGCTAATCGGTTTGCTTGACCCCTTGAAGTACAAGCAAAAGATTTTAAAGTCTTTCTTACTTTTCCAAATTTAGATGTATAACCTGATAATGCACTTATATCATCTGCACTTACAAATTCAAAATCTAAATCTTGAACATCATTATCAAAATATGAAACCTCAACTTCCGTATATTTTGTTTTAGAACCTACACCAGCATAAGTAAAACCTTCCTCACTAACATTTGCATTTGTAAATATATACTGAGCATCTGAGGTATTTGTTGAGGTATTTGTTGGTCTATCTTGAGATATAGTAAGAGAACCAACGCTATAAAAAGGCATAGCTCTCATTACTGAACACAAGTCATTTATTAATGAAAATGCACTGTTTTTACGATTTAAAATAACATTACAACTAAATCGTGGTTCTGTTGTATTTGTTAATGGGTCTGTTATTAATTCACTAGCATAAGCACTTGCAGAATAAAAACTAAAAACATCTAGCGTATCTTCATCAATCACACCATCTGTACCACCAAAACCTTTATCTGTTGTCAAGATGTCATATAAAACCCATGCTGGGTCGCTACACCACTCTTTATCTGTTTTAAATGTGCCGTTAAATGTATAACTGTCTGGGTAAATAACTCTTCCATTTGTGCTGTCTATTGTTGTATCATGAGGAACTTTGATCTTTGTTCCCTTGATGCGGTACATACGTCTTGGATAGCTTTGAAATTCCTGTGCGTTAAATCTAAGTGCAACATAAGCAAAACCTTGATATGCACTTGTGTCTGTATTTATTTCTGTATAACTCAACCAATTAGTGAGATTTTGCAATCTTGAATCTGTTGTGTCACTTGTATTTCTAAAAACAGTTAATGTCAAAGGAAAATCCATTGTCTTTTCAAATAAAATCTCAAAATCTTTAGAATAAGGACTTGTTGCTCTACCATTAGTAATATCTAAAACTACTGGATTATTAACAGTCCCATTGTTTTCTGTAATTCTTATAGAGACTTTTACCTCTGCACCAATAACATCACCATCAGTTTTAAATTCTTGAAGAGAAGGGATTTGAATTGTAACTCTTAACCTATCAACTGTTGTATCAGAAATAGTCCTTGATAATCCAACACTTGTCTTGACACTGCAATTTCCAGCAAAAGATGTATCTTGAAAAGTTGTATTTACTACAAATTTTCCGCTGTCAGGAATCGAAATAATTTTTTGTGTTTGCGGATTATCAGTTTGTACTGTCCCTAAGGGACTTGTGTTTTCCCAATGTATGACCTCATCTAATGAATAACCATGACTTGCAATTTCAACCAGCATTTGATTCCCACCAAGAGCAACTCCACTTACAGTTTGTCCACCGCTACCAGCTAAAGTGTAAGTACCTGTTTTTGTTGAAGTAAAAGGTGAATTTGTAAGGGAAACACCTACTGGGATTGTATTTTCTGTTGCATTTATTTCTTTTAGGGCTGTTTGACTGCTTGAACCATTTTTTACAAATACATCTACATTTGTGAAATTTTCATCACCTGTTGAATTTTGTAAAGGAGTACCATCTAAATAAACATTTTTTCTAAAAGTATTTGTTCCAGCCCCACCTTCATCAAATATTGAATCAATTTCTCCATATCCAAGTAGATCAATAATTGTTGCAAATTGCTTTGATCTAAGACCTCCATCTATTAAATCAGGGTCAACGACTCTTCCATCAGGGTCTTTTCCAAATAATTGATCGTCAACTAATCTGGGCATTAGGATAAACTTTTTTTAACTTGTGCAGTATCTACACCTGAACTAATTATAATTGAACCAGTAAAAACAAGACCATAAATAATTGGAATCGGAACACCCGCATTTGAAACGTTTTGAATACCAGAAAAAGAATATGAGCCTCTAATACTTGGGTCTGTATCACCAACAGATGAATTTGCAATACTAGGAACATCAGGGGTTAATAATTCACTTGCAAGAGCCAATGCACCATATTGAAATAAGGCTGAAGTACCACCTGTGACAAAAGCAGTCACAAGTGGAATAGCATTATCAACAACAAAGTTCACAGCATCTTTTACTAAGTTGACACCCCCTTTAAACAAATCTCCAACAATTTTTGCACCAACAGCAACAGGAATTATGTGAATTTCACCCTGCCCTTTTAAATTTAAAAAATCTTGTGTTATTACACGCTTTCCCATTTTAACTTTATATATTTGTTTATTCATATGTTTTTCAATTCCTTCAAAATTAGCTTTTAAAAAATTAAACGCTTGCTGTGGTGAACTAACAGCAGCTTCAAAATATGTTTTGCCTAAAAATTTTCTTAAACTCCCATAAACTTTTATTTTTCTAAGCCTCATATCTGTAAACTCCTCTAAGTGTTTTTTGATACTTTAAACCAAAAAGTTCTCTACAACTTAAGGCTCTAATACTATGATTCAAAATCATCATATCACCAATATATAAAGCAACATGAGATAAAGAATCTTTTTGTCCTTCAAAAAGTAAAACATCACCAACTTTTAAATCATCATTAGTTTTTTGCTTTAAAAAATTAGATTCTGTCAAAACTTTGTCAAAATATGGATTGTCAACAAAATCTTTTATTTTTTTTGGTCTTTCCCAGTATTTAATTTTTATATTTTTTGTTTCTTGAAACCAGTCTGTAACTATAGACCAACAATCATATTTACCCCATATAAACTTTCTTCCAATTAAAGAAGGTGCTTTCCAATCACTAGGTTCTATACATTCCCAATGGTCATGTTCAATACTATAAATATAATATGGAAATCCTATGTGTTCACAGGCTGCTTTATCAGTATCTGAAGCTATTGCAGAGCCGATTGGATGACTATGCACTACACCTAAAATTTCACCTTTATCTTCACATTCTGCCCAATCATCTGGGTCAAGCATAAAAAATTCATGTTTACCTTCAGCTAAATTTTTACAAGGCCAAAAAATTTCTTTCCCTTCTATTATGGCAAACACACCACAAGCTTCATTAGGTGCTTGTTCTTGTGCATATTTTTTAAAAGATTTTTTCCAATCCATATTTAAAAGTTAACAAATCTGCCAACACTGGGAAAGTCATCTTTTGTAACTAATTTTTTCGGCGCACTAACGCCACTTAAATCAAAACTGCTCACCATTTCAAATTGAACAATATCTCTATTTTCGATAGATTTTTTATCAATAAAATAAATTTCTTGTGGTAATTCTGCTGTTGGGTCTACTGACCCTGCCTTATATGGGTTTACATTTGATGGAAAGTTTACTTCATCAAGAAATCTTACAAGTGTTCTTCTTCTCGTTACTTTTGCACCCTGTAAATCAATAAACGGAGTTGTTTCATTAACAAGTTGCAAAATTGTAGTTATTGAACCTAATAAATTTGAAAATATTATGTTTGGTCTCGGAAGTGTTCCTTTGCCAGAATATTTGAAACCAGTAGCTTCACAAGGGAATTTTGTATATGTATTTGACTGCCATACAATGTCAGTACTATCTTTCATGTTATTACCGCTATGAAATAAATATACAACTGGCACTGTAGGAGTTTGATTTACATTCATTGTTAAATTACCGCTTGTTGTTTGTGAAACTGTTGCAGTGACAGTAAATTCATTTGTTGATTCGGTTTGTATTGTGTAAATGCCGTCAATAGCATTACCCGAAGTAAAATTTAAAGGTATTATTGTTCCAACTGGCATTCCATGACCATTTTGAGATACTGTTATTGTTGTACCAGACTGTGAATATGTTGGTGTCATAGCGGTTTTTGCAAAATGAAGATCAGGAATTAACTCAAGTGAAAATAACTCAATAATTGATTTGTTTGTAGGTTGTTGTAATTCAGGTACAGGATTTGCCATTTATGGTTCAAAGACCTCCCTGAATGAAGTATTTATTATTGCTCTATTGTTATAAGGAATTGTTTTTGTCCAAGAATCGCAAACATACTGTCCAGCACCAGAAAGAGTAATTGATACATTTCCACTATTAGTTGCACTTGCAGCTGCCGTTACAGTGAAAGTATCTGAATCAGCAGACGAGGCAACAGCAAAAGTACCATCTGTTGCAGAGCCAGTAGTGTAATCAATGGTCAAAATATCACCGATTGCAACACCATGTGATGTGATACTGATAGTCACAGTTGTTCCAGTTTGAGAATAAGTACCTGTTTTTGTAAAGCCTTCTGCTGGAGGTGTGAAGGTAAAGCTTGCTTGATCGTTAACTCTACTTCTTAAAAATGCTTCTATGACATCTGCTTCAGTCTCAGACACGTTAAAAGTAAGGTCATATACTTTAGGGTCTTGACTTAAAGGGATGCCATATAAAGCCCTAAACTCATATCCATCTCCAAGTTTAGTGACTTTTACTTTAGGATTGCTTTTTTTTCTCATCCCATATGTGGGAGTTATTGATGGAAAAGTTGCCATTATCTATTTAGTAAACCTCCAGCTCTTGATTCTTGAATAAGTGTTGCTTGAACTATACCACCAATTAAATTACCTAACTGCCCTGCTTCAGATCCATTCCCTTCAACAGATGTTCCAGAGGCATCAACATTAACAGTAATCATATTATTTGTTGTATTGCCTCCACCAATTGCATTGTTTGGAATGATAGTACCAGCAGTACGAGGAACAAAAAGTTCTGGCCCTCTTTCACCAACGATTGAAGCTCTTCCAACTGGTGGTCTGCCACCATTTGCAAAACCAAGAAGTAAACCTGTATTAAAACCGCTGCCTAAACCTTTAAATGCATTAGGGCCACCCAAAAATGGATTGCCACCACCCCCACCTCCAAATAGTCCACCTAAAGCATTTCCAAAAAAATTACCAATTCCAGAAACCGCACGTTGCATCGCAACTTCAACAAGTTTTCTTTTTAAATTATTTAGAACACCAGTAGCAGCTTCAGCTAATGTTTTTGTTCCCATAACAGCATCAGTAAGTCCAGAAACAATACCATCTTCAATGCCTTGACCAATCTCCATGAATTTTTCTTTTAAGCCATCAGTTTGGGTTATAGCTTCGTCAAGAATGAAGAGTGATGTATCTAATGTTTGATTAAAAGCGGTTGCAGCATTATTTGTTTCAATTATTTTTTCTGTCTTTTCTATTTGTTTTTGATTAACTTGCTCAATAATTTCAACTTCTTCAAAAGAAGTCTGCTTTAATTTTTGCCTTTCGATATTTGCTTTTCTTAAAAGCTTAAACTGTTCTCTAAAAAATTTGTTTTCTTCTTTACTTGCAAATACACTCTCTCCTTTAAAATTAGTTCCAAACTTAGTTGCCGTAAGTCTTGCTGCGTCTCTTTGTGCATCTTGCTCTGCTTTTGCAACATTTCCCAAACCAACATCACCAATATCCATAAATCTACCAAATATTTTTTCAATCGCATTTACACCTTTTATGGCAAAATCTAAAGCATCTTTCAGTGCTGGTTTTAATTCTGTGCCAATTAGTTGCGCTAAAG